>MDTG01239937.1_pt1 | contig 24899 bp, 24 predicted proteins | sample 811421 | NCBI WGS metagenome assembly MDTG01 (sample SAMN05326645, study PRJNA326480) | marine metagenome | isolation source: seawater | place: Pacific Ocean: South East | collected 2011 | reverse complement strand
TCCAAAAATCACTATCTGATCGTTTTCCCCTAAATCGAACATTTGCCCCTTAAGAGTCTTAAATCGATAACTACCGCAGAATTGAAGGATTTTATTCTGTGCCGCCGTTAAAATATTTTTCATTAATATTTTTGAGATAATTGGCGCTTTTAAGTCACCGTTAATGTATACTCTAAGATTTGACATGTGCCACTCGTTGTTGATAGGGCAGTGTCAGTTATCGTAGACGTTTTTAAATTGCATATATGCAATTTAATTACTGTCACGGATTTTAAGCACTGACACTCTCAATTTAGCTATTTGACCTTACCAAGTACTGACGTTAGCAAATATGAGAAACAAGCGAAACCGGTTTCTCAGCTTGCTAGATGACGTTATCAAAGCTCCACTAGTCCCCGTCATAATAAATTTGGCCGTGATTTTTTCTCATCGGTTACTAACGAAGCGGATGAAAATCTCTTCCAGCCTTCCATTTAATTCCGTGTGTTGCTTTATTGGAAGTTACCGTAAGCATCAATGATTTGTTTTTATGATTAAACATTATTGAGTGCTCCCGGGCCGATACTCCACCGTCGACTCAATCCATTCATCATACAAAGAAATTATTTCGGACGCGGTCTCTTCTATTGATCTTTTAGTTACATCAATAACAGGCCAACTCATTTGATTACATAACTGCTTCGCGCTCCGCAATTCATCCATTATCTTTTCAAGTGTTACGTAGTCCGTGAGAGTCTTCTCCCCCATCAACCGCAATCTTTGTTTTCTGATATTGAGAAGTCTATCCGCAGAAGTTGTAAGGCCGGTTACAAATATCCTATTTGTTTTCAATTTTTTCATAGGAAAATCGGACCCTGAAACAAATGGTATGTTCGCAACCTTCAGGCCACGATGATTCGCCAGATATATAGCTGTTGGGGTTTTAGAGGTTCTGGATACACCAATTAAGACTATGTTTGCTTCTTCGATTCGGTCTAATCTCTGACCATCATCGTTTTCCATTGTGTAATGCATCGCCTCGATTCTATCAAAATATCCTGCATCCATAATGTGTTGGCGTCCAGGTTGCCGTTGCGTGTTTTGGCCAAAAAATTTCTCTAAATGCGATAATACTCCACCTAAAATATCGATACATGGGATTGATAATTTTGCACATTCAGCTGCGAGCTGGCGATTAAGTGCTGGGTCGACCAAAGTGTATAGGACTACATCTCCAGCTTCGCGAATATGCAAAAGTACTGTCGCCAGCTTATCTTTATCCCTGATTTGAGCGTGTGTGTGTGTCTGCACATGTAAATTCTCGAACTGCACCAAACAGGCGCGCGCCAAATTATAGGTTGTTTCCCCAGTAGAGTCCGAAACCAAATGGATGTGGTATCCGCCGTCCATAATGTTAATCTTTCTTTGCAAGATGTGGACAACTACCGAGAAATGAAGATGTCTTTTTAGTTATCCCCGGTGTTCCTGATTTAATTTAGAGAAAACCAAGATGTGTATAATTTTCTCAATATGAGTAAAACTTTTTTTCCTCTTGTTTCAATATTATTTTATTAATGTGTTATAATGTATAAATGTATGAAATTTAATAATATTTGTTTTTCTCCCCAATATGTACACAAATGTTTGGCGATAAAATTTTATGTTGATTGTTTTTTTCTCTGTTAATCCCCGTTACTAACCGAACTACTACATTCTACAAGTATTAATATATTATTATAGTAGTTAAATTATATGTCGGACAGGTATATGATTGAGACTGAAAATTTAGAAACCGATCTTGTTCTCGCTCTGAAAGGGAAATCTGTTGGCAGAGTCCCCGTTTGGTTAATGAGACAAGCTGGTCGTTATTTGCCGGAATATAGAGAGCTACGATCACGATCAGGTAGTTTTCTAAATTTGTGTTATGATTCAAATTTGGCCATGGAAGTAACCATGCAGCCGATTCAGAGATTTGATCTAGACGCAGCAATTATTTTTTCTGATATTTTGGTTGTTCCCGACGCAGCCGGATGCAAAGTAAAATTTTCACCTGAAAAGGGTCCTATCCTCTCCCAAATACGCACTGCAGAAGAAATTAATAAATTAGATTTTGAGAATTTAACAGGACGGCTTTCTCCAATTTATGAGGCAATAAAAAAAACACGGGTTGCGCTTAGTAAAGAAAAAGCTCTTATAGGGTTCTGTGGTGCGCCATGGACCATAGCGAGCTATATGATTGAAGGAGGTACCAGTAGAGACTTCTTAAAAATCCGAAAACTCGCGGTGGAGGAACCAAGAACACTTGAACTTCTTTTAAAAAAACTTGAAGGGTGTTTAGCTAGCCATTTGATTGCTCAAATTTCTGCAGGAGCAAATGCTGTACAAATATTTGATAGTTGGGCTGGAGTGTTAGCGGATGGAAGCTTTAAACATCTCTCCTTTGATCCAATTCACCGCATATGTAAAAAAGTGAAAAGCATGTACCCTGAGATACCAATAATCGTTTTTCCGAGACTAGCTGGCACCAGATACACGCAATTTTCCAAAAGCAAATATATTGATGCACTTAGTATTGATCAAACAATACCTTGTGAGTGGGCTGCAAAAAATTTACAGGATAAAGTTGCAATTCAAGGAAATTTAGATCCAGTCCTTCTTTTGTCGGGGGGTGATAAAATGGTTAAAGAGGCTCAACGCATTTGTAGCATTCTTAATCAAAATAAAGGGTTTGTATTCAATTTAGGACATGGCGTTATAAAAGACACGCCAGTTGAAAATGTTGTAACGCTGTGCAAGCTTGTTCGCGAGCAGTAAAAAGAAGAAACTATTTCTCTGTAGTTGATGGTTATGTAATGTGGAAATGGTGTGTTTACAAAAATTAGTTTTCGGACTTATAGATTGTAATAACGAGTTGACTTGAATAGTTGTTGTCTGTATAAACCAAATCTCCGCTGCCAATTCGCGCGGCACAATTTCCCAGAAAAATAGATAGAAAACATTTTCAAAACCTCGATAGACGTTCTTCATTAATCTTAACGATGAATCTATCAGACATGAGTATAGGTAATGCATTTACAAGAACTTAAAAAAAAGACTCCATCCGATCTATTGGCTTATGCTGAGGAACTTGAGGTTGAGAATGCCTCTTCCTTACGAAAACAGGAGATGATGTTCGCAATTCTCAAGCAATTAGCAGAAAATGAAGTTGCCATTCATGGAGATGGCGTATTAGAAATTTTGCAAGACGGGTTTGGATTCCTTCGTGCACCTGAAGCAAACTATCTACCTGGTCCTGACGATATATATGTTTCACCGAGTCAAATCCGGCGGTTTGGTCTTCGTACCGGTGATACAGTTGAGGGGGAAATACGATCGCCAAAAAATGGCGAACGGTATTTTGCTTTGCTTAAAGTTAATCAAATAAATTTTGATAACCCGGAGAAACTTAGACATCGAATTAATTTTGATAATCTAACACCTTTGTATCCCGAGGCAAAATTCATTCTGGATGCTGATAACCCAAAGGTGAAAGATTTAACACCACGTGTCGTCGACATAGTATCACCTGTTGGTAAAGGGCAAAGATCATTAATAGTTGCCCCACCTCGCACCGGTAAAACTATGATGTTACAAACAATTGCGCATTCAATCACTGAAAATAATCCTGAAGTTTATCTTATAGTTCTATTGATCGATGAGCGACCCGAGGAGGTTACGGATATGCAACGTTCTGTAAATGGTGAGGTTGTAAGCTCAACGTTTGATGAACCAGCTGTGAGACATGTGCAAGTGGCCGAAATGGTTATAGAAAAAGCTAAACGGTTAGTAGAACACGGTCGCGATGTTGTGATCCTTCTTGATTCTATTACTAGATTAGCACGCGCATATAACACAGTCGTTCCAAGTTCCGGAAAAGTGCTTACTGGTGGCGTTGACTCAAACGCACTTCAAAGACCCAAAAGGTTTTTTGGGGCAGCTAGAAATATCGAGGAGGGCGGTTCTATGACCATTGTCGCAACTGCTTTGATAGACACGGGATCACGGATGGATGAAGTAATATTTGAAGAATTTAAGGGAACAGGCAATTCGGAGATTGTTCTCGACCGAAAACTTGCTGACAAGAGGACTTTTCCTGCGATGGATATTACAAAATCTGGGACCCGGAAAGAAGAATTACTCGTTGATAAAGCTACGTTATCAAAGATGTGGGTATTAAGACGCATTTTAGCCCCGATGGGAACTGGAGATGCTATGGACTTCTTGATTGATAAATTAAAAACGACAAAAAATAACGCAGACTTTTTCGACTCGATGAATCAATAAGTGCAAAATTTTTTAGGGCAATAAAACGGTAGATCCTACTGTCTTTCTAGATTGAAGAAGAGTGTGAGCTTTTGAGGCTTCGTTCAGTTCAAACATCTCATTTATTTGCACTTGAATGTGTTGTTTGCGGATAGCAGAAAACAATTCTAATGCTAATTCCTGACGTTCGATATCGGTTTGAATATAATGGTTTAGTATTGGTCGCGTCATAAACAGAGAGCCATTTTTCATCAAATCCAAGGGCAAAATTGGTGGCACGGGTCCGGATGTATTTCCAAAGGTAACCCATAAACCCCGCGGTTTTAAGCAGCCAAGTGATTTTGGAAAAGTAGCTAAACCAACTGAGTCATAAACAACAGAAACACCCTGCCCTTTCGTTATCTTTGATACTGACTCTACGAAATTTTGGTTTTGATAAATAATCGCATGTCGCGCGCCGAAGCGTTTTATTAGGTTCGCTTTTTTTTTCGATCCTACTGTTCCAATAACAATGGCTCCTAGAGCAGTAGCCCATTGGGTTAATATCAGTCCCACTCCCCCAGCCGCTGCATGGATTAGAACTGTTTCTCCAGCAATTATTTTGTGAACGCGTCGTAAAAGCATTGCTGCTGTTAATCCCTTCAACATAATCGCCGCTGCGGTTTGGTCAGAAATAGAGCGCGGTAATTTAATAAGTTTGGTTGAAGGAAAAACACGCTCAGTGGTGTAGGCGCCGATTGGTTCTGAAACACAGGCGACTCTGTCGCCAGGCTTAAAAGTTGAAACATTTTGGCCGACCTCGGTTATAACCCCTGCACTCTCAACTCCAGGAGTAAATGGTAATGGCAAAGGATAAAGGCCCTGTCTGTGATAGATGTCTATAAAATTTAATCCTACTACTGAGGTTTTAATAAGCACTTCATTTTTGTCGGGCGATGGACGGTCTATTTCCGCACATTTTAGTTCCTCCGGTCCACCAAAGTTTTTAACAATTATTGCGTGAGGCATGGCGAACTAAGTAGTCCCAAGTTTACTATTATTTAAAGAAGGTGCATTTTGAAAAATTCTGCAGTTCTGTCATCCGCTAGTGCTGCAGCCACTGCATTATAATTTGTGCCTCCGTTTCGAGCAAAGGCATGGTCTACACCAGTGTATAAATGGTGTGTGATATTTTTATTGCTTGCAAAAGCGCGAGTAATTTTTTCCTGGGATTCGGGCGGGCAAAAACCATCTAATTCCGCCACATGAAACATGGCTGGTTTCGTTATATTCTGTGCGCGGTCAAGCGAGTCTTCAATTTGCACGGGATAATAACCCACTGAAGCATCTACATCAGACTGGCACGCCATAGAATAAGCTAGGCTTCCACCAAGGCAGTATCCCACACAGCCGATTCTATTTTCGCATTCGCTCATCTGACGAATATAAACTAGAGTAGTCTGTAAGTCTTCTAACCCTTTGTCAAAATCTGGCATGAAAGCTTCCATAAGTTTAAATGCTTGTGCCCAATCATCTTCACTTTGATCCGTTAATTGTACATTGGGCTCTATCCTCCAGAAAAGGTCTGGACACACTGCAACAAATCCTTGTTCAGCATAGTGGTCACAAAGATCCCTCATTACTTTGTTTACACCGAATATTTCTTGTATCACGACTAAGCCTGCGCCATTGCTATGGTTTGGTTTCGCGACATAAGCATTGAATTTTCCGTCAGCGCCGGGAACACTTGCGTTGGGCATTTTTTCACTCCTTATATTGGCAAGGGAAATATTTTTTAAACAATAAATAATTTCGGTTATGATGTCATGAGCTTAGGGTAGGTTTTGCTCTAAATCTAGCAAAAATCTTTTTGTAACTTCACCTTCGCCGCCGGAGTACTTCCCTGGTTTTCCGCTAGATAAAGTTACTCTGTGACAAGGAATTATTATAGGAATTGGATTCTGTTTGCAGGCTTGTCCCACTGAACGCGGAGAAGTTCCAACAATATTGGAAAGTTGCTTATAGGTAATTTGTTTTCCATAAGGTATTTCCAATAACACTTTCCAGACAGCTTTTTGAAAGATTGTGCCCTCTGGTGAAATAGGCAAACTAAAGCATGTAACTTTTCCCTGAAAATAATTATGCAGTTGTCTCGCTGCGGTTGAAAGAAGCGTTGTTTTTATATTTAGATGGCAGCTTTCCCATCTCAGTGACTTTATGTTTCCAGTTTTCTCAGTTAGTGAAATCTTTCCTATTGGAGTTTCTAATGAAATACATAACATTTTAGAGCACGAAATTTAAATTCTGTTTAGAAGTTTTATTACAACATGTATTATTTCTGTTATCCAATTTAATGAAAACATATTTTCATGCTGTTAATAATAATTTTCAAAAAGGGTACATACAAAAGCTACACCGAATGCATAGGAATAAAACCCTATCGTGTGGCGTGTAGTTGAATTTCGCGATTTTAAATTCTTCCATGGATATCCTGGTCGAGTGAATTGAGTCATGGGGTGTTATGACATACTGCAAGCTTTAAGTTGTAAAGAAAAAAAATATTTATAAACGGTAACATGTTTCTAAAATTGGTTAGTCTGATTCATCCCTTGATTAAATACAAATTATCTGGTGCAGATGGGCATTTAATATATCGAAAAAAGGGGTGAAAAATATTGGAAACTATTTATGCATTAGCTTCCGGATCTGGAGTTGCAGGTATTGCTGTAGTAAGGGTATCTGGTCCCGTATCATATAAAATCTTGTCAGCATTGACTGGGCACAATAAACACAAGCCGCGCTACGCAGTTCGATCGATTTTTCGTAATTTCGATGGCGATAAACTAGATGATGGATTATCAATCTGGTTTCCCGCTCCCGCTTCTTTTACCGGTGAGGATGTTGTTGAGTTACATATCCACGGGGGAGTTGCATGCATATCAGCCATTTTTGATATGCTAAGAAATTTTGATGGCGTCAGACTTGCCTATCCGGGGGAATTTACGCGACGGGCATTTGATAATGGAAAACTTGACCTCACAGAGGTTGAAGCACTCTCAGATTTAATATCGGCCGAAACTGATTTGCAGAGAAAGCAAGCACTCCGACTATTGGAAGGCTCTTTTGGATCTGTTTGCGACGAATTGCGTGAGGAGTTGTTAAAAATTTCGGCTCGAATAGAAGCTTGGATAGATTTCCCCGATGAAGAGCTTCCACCTAATTTGTTTTGCGAAACACGACAAAATATTGAAAAATGTTATACAGAACTCGAGCAATATTTGGATAGAAATAACTCCGGGGAAAGGGTGCGTGAAGGTCTTACAGTATCAATTTTGGGTGCACCGAATGTTGGTAAATCCTCTCTACTAAACCTTCTTGCTGGAAGACAGGCTGCTATTGTCTCAGAACAGGCCGGAACAACTAGAGATATTATTGAGGTCAGATGCGACATAGGAGGTTTACCCGTCACGTTTGCTGATAGTGCAGGTTTGAGAGAAACAGCTGACGCAATTGAAGAGGAGGGAGTGCGCCGGGCAATTGCGCTCTCGGAAAAATCTGACTTGTGTATATTTTTAGAAGCTCAAGATTGTCAACAGATTGACCGAGAAAAAACAATATCCTTGTCCGGAAAGCCGCGTGGAGATTTTTTGTTCATTCAGAATAAAATTGATCAAGATAAGATCCAAAAAAATATCGATGTTGCAATATCGTTGAAGACTGGCGAGAACATGGATATATTTTTCGAGGCTTTAGAGTCTTGGGTCAAGAAACTTATACCAAACAGCGCATCGGTGATTTTGACCCGTGAACGGCACCGCGAAGCTCTGGAACAATGTTCAAAGGCGTTAAAACGAGCTGCGGTCGTTTCAGAAATAGAGCTTGTCGCGGAAGACCTTCGGCAAAGCGCAAATGCTCTTGGGCGAATAAATGGGCGGTTTGATGTTGAGGATATATTAGACCGAATATTTGGTGAATTTTGTATAGGAAAATAGTTTCACGTGAAACAGAAATTTTTAACTTTAGGATTTCTCACAATTAGTATAAACAAAACAGAATGAAGCACTTTGATGTCATAGTAATTGGAGGAGGGCACGCTGGCTGTGAAGCCGCGGCTGCCTCCGCTCGAATAGGCGCTCAAACGCTTCTGCTCACACATAATTTAAACACAATCGGCGAAATGTCATGTAACCCTGCTATCGGTGGATTGGCAAAGGGTCATATCGTCCGCGAAATAGACGCACTAGACGGGATAATGGCAAAAGCAGCGGATCTATCTGGTATTCAGTTTCGGGTTTTAAATGCAAGCAAAGGGCCTGCTGTTAGAGGACCTCGTTCGCAAGCTGACCGATTTTTATATCGCTCAGCAGTGCAGAAGTTGTTGCAGGAGCAAAAAAATTTAACTTTAAGAGGTGTGGCTGTTAGTGATCTTTCAGTAGAAAACAACCAAATTACAGGAGTGATAACACATTCCGGTGAAGAAATAAGTTGCCAATCTGTCATTCTTACAACTGGAACCTTTTTGAGGGGCGTAATTCACGTTGGTGATCGAAGTTACTCAGCTGGTAGATTTGGAGAAAGTGCTACCCAAGGGTTATCAAAAATCTTAGAAAGTTTTCGATTTTCTCTTGGCCGGCTGAAAACTGGCACACCACCAAGATTGGATGGTAAAACGATTAATTGGAGCAGTTTAAGTGAGCAAAAAGGAGACGTCCCCCCCCAACCTTTTTCTTTTCTCACAAAAAAGATAACTGTGCCACAAATATCTTGTTTTATTACCAGAACTGTCGAGAAAAGTCACGAACTCATAAAAAATAATTTACATAGGGCGCCAATTTTTTCTGGGCAGATAGAATCTAACGGACCACGCTATTGTCCATCAATAGAGGACAAGGTTGTTCGTTTTGCGGAGAGAAATAGCCATCAGATTTTTCTGGAACCTGAGGGTTTAAATGATGACACTGTATATCCTAATGGCATATCAACCAGTCTCCCAGAAGAAGTACAGTTAGACCTACTGAAAACAATTCCTGGTCTAGAACAGGTAAAAATGCTCAGGCCGGGGTACGCAATTGAGTATGACTACGTTAATCCGCAGGAATTGTGTCGCACATTAGAAACAAAAAAAATCAACGGTCTTTTTTTGGCGGGGCAAATTAACGGTACCACAGGTTATGAAGAGGCGGCCGGACAGGGAATTATCGCGGGCATTAATGCAGCGCATAAATGCTCTTGCGATCAAAAATTCACACTAGACCGTGCCGATGGCTATATAGGGGTTATGATTGATGATCTTGTTTCTCAGGGTGTAACAGAACCATACAGATTATTTACTTCACGAGCAGAGTATCGGCTGCTCCTTCGGGCTGATAATGCAGACCAACGTCTGACACCGTTGGGGCTTAAGGCTGGGTGCGTTGAGAGTGAGAGAAAAAAACATTACGAGGAGAAAATCATCGCGCTAGATTCCGCAAGAAATTTGTTGTCCAATTTAAAGGCTACTCCCACTGATCTGAGCCGGGTTGGGTTACAAATCACTCAAGATGGCGTGCGAAGAAGTGCAATGCGTCTTTTATCTTATCCAGATGTTACGGTTGCTCGTCTTACGGAAGTTTGGCCTGAGTTGCGTTCGGTTGCACCTGAAATTGCTGGCCAAATCGAAATTGAGGGTCGGTATGCTGCATATTTGGAACGTCAAGAAGCGGATATCGGCGCCTTTCGACGTGACGAGTCCCTAATAATTCCATCAGACATCAATTTTGATAGCGTGGGTGGGCTTTCAAACGAGATCCGAGAAAAATTATCTACCAGTAAGCCCGAAACTTTGGGGGCTGCTGCTCGGGTTTCTGGCATTACTCCTGCTGCTCTCACTGCTCTGTTGCGATATGTAAAAAAGCCAGACCATTTTGTTCGTTAGATTTAGGTGGGGATTTAACTTGGACAAGAAAGAATTTAAAAAGTGTTATGGTGTTTCACGTGAAACAATGGATCGGCTAGAAAAATATGTAGAAGTTTTAACACGTTGGCAGGGCGCTATTAACTTAATTGGTCCTAAAACTTTAACAAGTGTTTGGCGGCGTCACATTCATGATTCGGCACAGTTAATATCCCTATTTCCGAATAAAACGCCAATTATTACAGATTTCGGCAGCGGTGCAGGATTTCCCGGGTTGGTTCTTGCAATCATGACAAAAGCAGAAGTTCATTTGGTCGAGTCATCTGAAAAAAAAACACAATTTCTTATGGAGGTTGCGCGTCAGACCGGAACTCATGTGAAGGTTCACCAGGGTCGCATTGAAAATATATCACCGTGGAAGACTGATCTGATTACTGTTCGTGCCTTGGGGTCGCTGGATAAATTACTGGAATATGCCGATTGCTTTGGTAACTGCTCTGGTGATAATAAGCCGTCAATTCTTTGTTTAAAGGGACGTCGAGCAAACGAAGAATTGACGCAAGCGCTAAAAAGCTGGAAGATAGATTTTTCGTTTATAAAAAGCCGTAGCGATGAGACAGGAATTATCGTGTATATAAAAAATTTTTCACGGTACAGATTTGATAAGAAATTGGCTAAATAGCATATGCCTAAAACTAGGTGTTCTCGGATTATAGCAGTCGCCAATCAAAAAGGTGGGGTTGGCAAAACAACTACGGCGATTAATTTATCTACTGCAATGGCTGCTGTAGGTCGTGAGGTGCTAATTTTTGATTTAGACCCGCAGGGCAATGCTTCTACGGGGTTGGGAATTGAGAGAAAAAATATTTCTGCTGGTAGCTATGAAGTATTGATTGGTGATGAATCCCTTCACTCGGCGGTCGTGAAAACCGAGGTTCCGCATCTCTCTATAGTGCCGGCTTCGTCAGATTTGTCGGGTGCGGAATTAGAACTGGTTGGTGCAAAGCGGCGCGAATATTGCTTAAAAAGAGCGTTCGCAGAATCTAAATGCAAATTTGATTACATATTAATAGATTGTCCCCCAGCGCTTGGTTTGCTCACGCTTAATGCATTGACGGTTGCACAAGGCATATTAGTACCTCTTCAGTGTGAGTATTTAGCTCTTGAGGGCTTGAGCCAGTTGGTAAAAACAGCTGAGCGAGTAAAGAAAACATTTAATCCGAATTTAAAATTACAGGGCATTGTTCTTACGATGTTTGATTCAAGAAATAATCTCAGTGCGCTTGTATCAGAGGATGTGCGAGAATATTTTGGTCGAACAGTTTATAAGGCCGTTATACCGAGAAATGTAAAAGTGTCGGAAGCCCCATCACACGGAAGGCCTGTTTTATTATATGATTTTAACTGTCCGGGTTCACAAGCTTACGTTCATTTGGCAGCTGAAGTACTACGTAGAGAAGAGGAATTGGATTGAAGAAATCAGCGCATTCAAAACCAAAGAAGTTGGGTAGAGGATTGTCCTCGCTTCTTGGAGATCCAATCTCGACCAACAGTAATATTAACCCAGCTGCTAGTGAAATAAGTACTGTTCCTATTGAGTATCTGTCTCCCGGCGAATTTCAGCCGCGGCAGCATTTTGACCCAGGTGAGATTGCGTCTCTTTCCGAATCTATTTCTCAACATGGAATTTTGCAACCTATTCTGGTCCGAACTAAAGGAATAAATTCCTATGAAATAATCGCTGGTGAGAGAAGATGGCGTGCTGCGCAAATTGCTCTTTTGCATGAGGTTCCGGTTTTAGTAAAAAATCTTAGTGACAAGGAGGTCTTAGAGGCTGCTTTGGTCGAAAATATCCAACGGGCTGATCTTGATCCCTTAGAGGAGGCTTCTGGTTACAGGCGCCTTATAATGGAATTTTCCTATACACAGGAGACACTTGCTCAAGTTATAGGAAAAAGTCGACCCTACATTAGCAACATCATGCGGTTGGAGACGCTGCCGGCGGAAGTAAAAATTTTCATAGAAAAAGGTAAATTAACATCCGGGCATGCAAGACCATTAGTCGGGCATAAAAATGCGGTAGAATTGGCAACAGAAATAATCCGCAAGGGTTTATCTGTAAGACAAGCCGAAGCGTTAGCTGCGGATAAACGGCCAAAACGCTCAAGCCACAAAGAAAAACAAAATAACGAAAAATCCCTCGATACAATTGCTTTAGAAAAAAGTCTAAGTGACAGTCTTGGATTAAAGGTTAAGATAAATTTTAGAAACAAAACGAGTGATATAACGATCGAGTATGATACGTTAGAACAACTTGATGAGGTTATCGAACGTCTTCGTTAATGGATTTATGGCCTATTTTTTAAAGGCTCCTCCTATCGCGCATACTTTTAAAACAGTCTGTTGGCAAATTAACCTAGAAGGTTTTCCACTTGATTTGCACTGAATTTCTGCTTCCAAAAGAAAACTTAGACATTTATTCAACATTTTTACCGACCAGTGCTTTATTTGCTGTTCAAAGCCTTTTGTTTGTTTATAGAAGACTGGAGGCCGAAGAAGCTTCATTGCTTTATCAATGCTTACACCTGTAATCACATGGCCCTTTACAAGGTGAAGCCTTGTTAAGTGCCGTGAAAATGCTCGGATGATAGTGACCTCCCCGGCTCCCTCATGTGTCACTCGATCTAAAAGTGGTATCGCCTTCTCAATGTTACCTGATGTAGCTGACTGAACCAGATTATCCAGTGTGGCGTTTGTAGAGTCCCCAATACAAAGTTGGGCCTCTGTTAGTGTAACCTCACCGCTGTCTCCTTTGAAAAGAGCTAGTTTTTCGAGTTCGGAACGGGTAACAAGACGATCTCCGCCCAAATGGGATTGAAGATATGACAGTGCATCAGGTGTTGTGGTAATATTTCTTGCTGCTAACGCTTCACGTATTACTAATACAATTGAATTTTGATCATCTTGGTAGCAAGGAAGAGCCGCACCATTATCTGCTCTCTCCAACATGTTGCGTAATTTAGATCGGGGACCAAGGTCTCCACTTTCTAAAATGACTAAAGTATTATTTAGAGTAAGATCCAATAGGGGTTTAATTTTTTGAAGCTGAGAATCGGTCACATTTCGTAAATGCACGCTCCTTTTATTGCCAGTCATAGAAAATGCAAGCGCTTCATCACATAGTCTGGAGGCATCATCCTTTAACTCACCCGATGTGAGCTCTATGTTTTGAAATGGGTCATTTAGTGTTCCAACAAAGGAAGTTATAAGATTATCGCAACGCTCACGAATTAACCCTTGATCGGGACCATAAACCAGAATAACAGAAACATCGAGTTTATCTGATTTTATAAATTGTTCTGATCGATTGGCTGCAATTTTCATTTTCATTCACTATTTATCAAAAAAGGTCGGATTTCGAATTGCCAACATAACACGTGAGCGAATTTCGTCAGATAAAATCTGAAGTGCACGAGTGCGTGCATTATTTTCTGCACTCAAAGTGGCATATTCAGATTTCATCTCGTTAAAACTATTTATTGAGATAGCTTCACCTTGAAAGCGGCCTCGACGTTTAGAAGTGAGTTCCTCCAATGTAAATTTTGCTGTAACTCCCAGTTCTCGACGTGTAGTTGTTGCGTCCCGTTGTACAGCTAGTCCTCGAATTGACTCTGTGAGTGATACAGTTAAGGCCCAGCGTGGTTTTTTCGGCGGACCTGACTGTCCGAACTTATGCCGAAGGCGTGTTCGTAGTTTTTGACCAATCCTATCATCTATGCGATTAATTTCTACAACTTTTAACAAACGTGCATCGCCTTTAACGGACTCACCATAAATTGGAACAAACCCACAACCGTTAGTGAACCACCCGGCGGACACTGTTAAGAATAGACAAAATAAAGTATGAAAATCTCGGGTTTTAATTTTATGAATGTACAATATTTAAAACCTTGTTTGGAACGTAAATAATTCTTCGGATCGTGGTATCTTTAAGCGCTGAATTTACGGCTGCCAACTCGAATGCATATCTTTCTACCTCTTTTTGTTCTGCATCCTTTCTAATCACAATTGTCCCCCTGAGCTTCCCTTGTACTTGAATGGCCAGCGTAATTTTATCTTTTACTAATAGCGTGGGATCAGCTACTGGCCATTTTTGTTTTGCTACCAGTCCCTTCATGCCTGTTAAGTTCCACATTTCTTCTGCTAGGTGAGGTGTTATTGGACTTAGCAAAATTATAAGACATTTCAAAGCCTCACTTCGTGCGGCATTTGCTGATTGGCCGGACTCAGTAAAGTTTTCAAGTTGATTTACAAGAGTATGAATTCTGGCGATGGCTCGGTTAAATTGGAATTTGTCAAAATCACTTGTGACTTCATCAATGGTTCTGTGTATAACTTGGCGAAATTTAACCGTAGTTTCAGTGATTTCAGGATATTCTACAGGTGTCAATGAGTTTTCTGGAATGTTTTTTGCCAAACGCCAAAGGCGATTTATGAAACGCCAAGCCCCAATTATTCCAGATTCACTCCATTCGAGATCACGATCGGGTGGGCTATCAGACAGCATGAACCATCGGGCGGTATCAGCACCATAAACATTTATAATCTCTTCCGGATCAACCACATTCTTTTTGGATTTGCTCATCTTTTCTGAACGGCCAATCGATACAGGGCTTCCAGATTTTAGGCTAGTGATTACTCCATCTGCTGATTTTAAAACCTCGCTAGGGGACAACCAAATTCCTTCATCGGCATAATACGTTTCATGGCAAACCATTCCTTGAGTGAAAAGTCCCTCAAATGGCTCATCTTGTTTTGCTAAACCTACTTGCTTCATTGCGCGGGTAAAAAACCTTGAATAAAGTAAATGAAGAATCGCATGCTCTACTCCACCAATATACTGATCCACCGGCATCCAATAGTCTGCAGCAATTTGATCTACCGGCGAATTAGAATTTGGAGAGCAAAAACGTGCAAAATACCAAGAGGAATTTACAAAGGTGTCCATTGTGTCTGTTTCACGATGGGCAGGCTCACCACAATCCGGACAATCAACATATTTCCAGTTTGGATGGACATCGAGTGGGTTTCCCTGTGTTTCAAAAGACACATCCTCTGGAAGTCGAACGGGTAAGTCATTCAGCGGTACTGGAACTATTCCACAGTCCTTGCAATGCACAATAGGTATTGGACAACCCCAGTAACGTTGTCGAGAAATACCCCAATCGCGCAAACGATACAATACTTTTCGCTGTCCAAAACCCTTTTCTTCAGCGCGTTTCGTAACTTCCAATTTTGCATTTGGAATATCAAGCCCGTTTAAAAACCCGGAGTTTATGTGACTACCAGAACCTGTATATGCCTCCCGCTTAATCGAAAAATTGGATGGATCCTCTCCTGGCGGCAAAACGACTGGTAAAATCTCAAGTCCATACTCTTTAGCAAAGTCCAGATCTCTTTGGTCATGCGCTGGACAGCCAAATATTGCTCCGGTGCCGTAGTCCATTAGTACAAAATTTGCAACATAAAGAGGTAGTGTTTTACCCTCAATAAATGGGTGCCGAACAAGAAGACCAGTATCAAACCCTTCTTTTTTTGTTTGTTCGAGCGTTGCTTCACTGGTACCCAAATTTCCGCATTTTTTGATAAACGATTTTAACTCGGGCAGGTTCTTCGAAACTTTTGTAGCAATAGGATGGTTGGCAGCTATAGCAAAAAAACTTGCTCCAAAAATTGTATCGGGCCTAGTTGTGTAGACTTCAAGTTGTTGATCATAATTCACAATTTCAAATCTAATATTCAGCCCTTCAGATCGGCCTATCCAATTTTCTTGCATAGTTTTCACTCGAGATGGCCAACGATTTAAATCGGTTAAACCAGCGAGTAAATTTTCAGAGAAATTAGTAATCCGAAAGAACCATTGCGAAAGTTCCCTTCTTTCAATATTTGCACCAGAGCGCCATCCACGTCCATCAATAACTTGTTCATTGGCTAGAACAGTATTATCCACTGGATCCCAATTAACCCAACTTTTTCGCCTGTAGACTAGGTTTTCTTCCAAAAATGCCAAAAACATTGCTTGTTCATGCTTATAATAATTTGGGTCGCAGGTTGCAATCTCTCTCGACCAGTCTATAGACAAACCCATTTTCTTGAGCTGTTTGCGCATCGTATCGATGTTTTTCCACGTCCAGTCGGCTGGGTGAACTTTTTGTTCCATCGCAGCATTTTCGGCTGGCATCCCGAATGCATCCCATCCCATTGGATGAAGCACGTTAAAACCCTGAGCTCTTTTGTATCTCGCGACGACATCGCCCATCGTATAATTGCGAACGTGTCCCATATGAATGCGTCCAGATGGATATGGAAACATTTCAAGAACATAATATTTTTTATGTGAGGTATTTTCTTGCGCCTTAAAACACCGGTTTATTTCCCATTGTTGCTGCCAATGCGGCTCAGAATCCTTGTGAGCGTAGCGAATTTGATCTGTATCTTTTGTCATGAATCTAATATTATAATTTGGCTGGAAGAAACTGATTAATCTCGTTGTTCATGATTTAATTCGTAATTCACGAGCTCTTATCAAAATTTTGTTCTCCAGTTTGGCGCCCACGCCTTTTGTAGTTTTTGCAGAATGCCAAGTGCCGTTTTTAAACTGTTCTCTAAAAACAGAAACCCTTATGCCATCGGCACGAAGCTGCCGGCTAAGGATGTAAACAGTCAATTTAAAACGCTCGTTTGGAGTTTCGGGTGGACTATGCCAATCAGTAATTATTACCCCCCCAAATGGGTCGGCAGATAGTAGAGGCATAAATGAAATAGTATCTAAGGAGGCCCTCCACAAATATGCGCTGACTTCAACCGATGACCCACCCTTTTGGTCAGCCTTTTTATCCTCGCCAAACAAAAAATCAAGATTATCCCCAAAAGCTTTACCATCCCGTTTTTCAATTTTTTTAAGCTCGGATGTTGTTATTATGTTACCAGGATTGCCAGGCTCCCTAATGGGGAAATCCTGTTCCATTTTAACTTCAGCACAACCCGTTAAGCCAGCTAGCACAGAAAGCCACACTAATCCGATTTTATATTCTCTACCCACCTTTAAGGTCTCCTAACTGTAACAATACTTTTATAAAGTATAGTGTTTGGTGTATCGTGGCTAGTTAATAAAAATTTTACAATTTCCCCATTATTTTTTCCGCGAAAAACGTTGTGAGGTGTTGCAAAAAGATCACATGTGTAACAAAAAAACAAATATCCTCTTTTTATGTTTGCAAAAGCATTAGATTTCTGGGATTAAGAAGAAGTGATATTTCCATCACAGTTTACAAAAAGAGGAAAACAATGAAATCTTCTAAGCTTCTTGCGAGCACAATGCTCGTTTCAGCAGCTGCTCTCATGGCAGCAGCTCCGGCTTCGGCCGCAAAATTAAAGCTCGGTGGTTATTACGAGCAGTGGTTTGGTTTTGGTGCAGATGGTACCGCTAACCCCGTAAGTAACTTTGACGTTAAACATGACGCTGAAATTCATTTCAGTTTCAAGCAAAAACTGAACAATGGTCTTACCGTTGGCGGAAAGCTTGAAATGGAAGCTGGTAACGGTAATCCAGGTTCCGGTGTTGACGCATTTGATGAGACCTCACTGTACATGTCTGGTGGTTTTGGAAAAATTCAAATGGGCAACAATGACGTGGCTTCAGCAAGCGCTGGTGGTGTAAGCGTAGTTGGCCCGGTTGGCATTATCAAAAGTGATGCAGGTGACTGGATTGCGGCAACTGGTTCTTTGAACAATTCTGACAATGACCTTGGAATGGGAGACGCCCAGAATATTACCTACATGACGCCAAAAATGAATGGTCTGCAAATGTCAGTATCATACACTCCTGACGCTTCTGACGGCGCATCAAGTGATTATGATGACTCAGAAACTTCTGGCATCCAAGACGGTATTTCCGCGCTTGTTAAATACAGTGGTAAAATGGGCAGTACTTCAATGTCTGTCGGTGTAGGTTACTCTCAGGTTGAGAGTGGCGGAACAGATCGAGACGGCTACAACGTAGGTCTGAAAGTTTCTTCTGGTGCCGTAACATTCACCACCGCTTATGCTGCTGAAGATATTTCAGCAACTCGAGAGGATAGCTTCATTGGCGCAGGCATTATCTATAAAATGGACAAAATGCACAAAGTCAGTGTTGGCTATGGTAAAGGTGAAAGAGACACTGGCACATCCAATGCAGATCTTGAAGAAAACGTTGCTACACTCGGCATCGAGCGAAACCTCGGTGGCGGTGTTTCAGCTTCAGCTTCAGTCTTCAGAAGAGAAACTAATAATGATACCGGAACAAACGTTGACGACGTCGGCGCAGCAGCTGGTCTCAAAGTAAAATTCTAAGAACAATAGTTCTTCAGAAGGGAAAGGGGGGCAATCTGCCCCCCCTTTTTAATTGTTACATTTATAATATGAATAAGTTATTTAAATGATATTTTATCCGCATTATACCTAAACGAATTTAGGTTCTTTTCTACTTGTATTTTGAAATCTTTATCATTTGATAACTCTTTAAGTCTTCTGGACCATTTTCTCAGATAAAAATCAACCGGATCTTTCTCTCTAAGGATAGCACTTATTGGTGTTCGGAAAAATTGGTCAAACATAGCTTTTTCAAAAGCCATTGATATTACATCTATTCCGATCATCTCTATTAGACCATAAGCGAGGTGAATTGAAATGCCTTTGCGGCTTGTAGCATGATGGAAATATCCTGAAGGAATGTAGACCAGGTCACCTGGTTCAAATTCAAAATCAAGTAATGGTGATTGTCTGGAGGCTTCAGGATTCATTTGCTTGCGATTTTTAAATGCTGGGTGATTAATAGGGTATTGGATAGCTTGTTCAAAGACTTGCCAATGCTTTGTCCCTTCAACCTGAAAAGCAATTACATCGTGTACATCATAGTGAATAGGGAACGCTTGATGATCTTTTTGAGAAAAATACAAGTTACAATCAATTTTGCCACCAGTTACATCTGCGAGACCTTCTCGAATTTCCATTACGCCGGCAGATAAGCCACAAATATCATTTAAAACTAATGAACTTCCGCGAGCAATTGCTTCTTGAAGCACAGCTGTATTAATCTCATATTTGGGACCTGAGGGAGCCTGTTGTGATTGGAATAGTTTTTGAGGCGGTATCGGTTGATGATCGAGAACTGCTTGAAGTTTGTCAGGAGACCAAATACCTGTTTGATTAATTAACGCCTCAAATTCTTCGATTGTAAAAAATGTATTAATATTATCAACAACACCTTTTCCCAGCCAAGGCTTCCGCTCTTGGCGTGCTGAATAGAATTCGTCTATAATTGTTTTGTTGTCTATAATTGTCTTCACTTCAACCTTGCTTCTTAAATTGTATTTTCCTCAAAAAAAGTTTACAACAGTAAAGGCTTACTAACGGCCCAAATGTCAAGTATTTTTATCTACTCTAATATACAAAAAACGCTTCGGACTTAGGAGAAAAAGTGAACTACAATAGAGAGAAATTGTGGGAAAACGAGCTAATTAATCGGTTTCTTAACGTAAAGAAGACTCTCGCGGATACAGCACTGGATGCGGGACGGGATTTCAATGATATTAATTTACTTGCGGTGTCAAAACGGCATGCGGGGTCTTCAGTAAAAGTATTGATCGATGCAGGGCATCGATTATTCGGGGAAAATCAGGTGCAGGAAGCCCTTTCTAAATTTCCAAAAATAATTGACCAGGCTCCCGACCTTTCTCTTCATATGATTGGTTCATTGCAAACCAACAAGGTACGAGAGGCAGTTGCAATCTTTGATGTAATTGAGACCTTGGATCGCTCTCGTCTCGCAAAGGCTTTGGCGAAGGAACGTGATAAAAGTGGAAAATGCCCAGACTTATTTATTCAAGTGAACACAGGAGAAGAACCACAAAAATCTGGGGTATTACCATCAAATATTGATAATTTTATTGCACAGTGCCGAGGAAGCATGGAATTGCCGATAACTGGATTAATGTGTATTCCCCCGCTGAATGAAGAACCAGCAATGCACTTTGGTTTGTTAGCAGAGTGTGCGAGACGCAACGATCTCGAAAAATTAAGTATGGGCATGAGCTCGGATTATGAGACTGCAATTAGACTGGGTGCAACAGAAATAAGAGTTGGTACTGGGATATTTGGCGATAGAGCCGGATCTTAAAAAAAACCAATCAATTTTAAATTTTTTTTATCTAGTGAGGTGTTAGTTTTGTCAAAAAACTTTTTTCACCCTTACGCAGCAATCACTTTTAGTATTTTCGGGTCTTTTGATAACTTTAACCCAACGCATATATTGTTGAAAACAAGATTGAAAGAGTATTAAATGCCCGAAAAAAATAAGGTTCTCCTAGTCGAGCGCGAAGACGACTTAAGAGTTGCCATTTCAGAACAACTAGATCATCTAGTTGACTTGGATGTTTTCCAAGCGAAAGATGGCCCCTCCGCTTTGGAAGCCATAAACGACACAAAGTTTGATCTGTTGATAATTGATCTTTCTTCCCTAAATGTTGAAGAAAATCAATTTTGTCAGATAATCGGCTCAAATAACTCTGAAATTCCTATCATTACTTTGCACGGCACTCATGATCTTGGGAACTGTATTTTTAATACCAAAAAGAATATACATCTTGAATTACGCAAGCCCTTTAAAATAAATTCTCTTTTAGAAAGCATACAAAATTTATTGTTTTATTTCGATCATAATACATTTGAATCTTTTAATATTGGCCGATTAACAATCTTTCCACGTGACGGTTTTCTAATAAATAAAGTAACGAAAAAGAAATCCCGACTGACAGAAAAGGAAATCTCTATTCTTGAATATCTGTTCGCATCAAAGAAAACAGTGGTAGGTAAGGATGAGCTTCTTGATGAGATATGGGGTTATAATTCCGGTGTAACTACACATACTTTGGAAACCCACATTTATAGATTGCGCCAGAAGGTTGAGCGAGATCCATCAAACTCGCGAATTTTATTGACGGTACCTGGTGGTTATAGGCTAGAAAAAGAATAACTTCCAATCAGTTGGCCATTATTTTTAGTTACATTGTGCAAAACATCACTTAAGATACTTAAGCAATTTTCAAACTAATATTTAAGTTTTCGATTTCAATACGGTTCTTCGAATTAATTGAAAATATGTGAACGCTTTCCCAGTCCATTTCAAAAGGTGGCTTCCCTACCATTTCCCACCCGGTTGCTAAAGACAGTGCAGCGCGGATAATTCCTTGATGTGCTACCACACCAAACGGTTCATGCTTTTGCGAAATATGTGTAATCCAGTCTTCAAAACGTGATCTAACCTCACGTGGGGTTTCACCGTTTTTAGGCCGAAGATCAATCCCATGTCTTAATCGCTCACGAAACTCCTTACCGAACTCTTTTTCAATTTCTTCTCGTGTTTTGCCTTCCCAATCCCCCCAATGCATTTCTACAACTTCTGGAGCAGATTTAGGTTTGAGCCCTAACAGTCTGGCAGTTTCTTGCGCGCGGCACATAGGGCTAGAGAACCAGTTCCACTTGTGATAGGCAACTGGCAATCTCCATTCTTTTACTTTTGCCCGTCCAGAGTTGCTAAGTGGAATATCTGACTGTCCCTGCAGCCGACCTTGTTCATTCCATTCTGTGGGTCCGTGACGAATAATAGCAAATTTTCCCAATATCTCTCACCTTTCTCATATTCAAGGAATATTACTTTCTTATGGTTTGCAAGATTTAATTTTCACCAGTCCAAATATCTTCACTCTTCACTCTATCTGAAACGTTCATTGTGATTTCCCTTCTTAACCAGTCATTACAATGTCTGGAATTTAATCAAAGCATTTTAACTGACTATATCCAACAGAACTGGCACGTGATCAGAAGGTTTTTCCCATCCCCTTGCCTGGGTAAACACCCCGGCGTTTTTCAGTCGAGGAGCCAAAGTCTTTGTTGCCCATATATGATCTAGACGTCGCCCACGGTTATTGCCCGGCCATCTGCGATTTCTATAACTCCACCAAGTGAATACCGGTTTCTCTGGAGGGATAAAATATCTCACAGTATCAATCCAATCATTGGAATTTTGTAATGCAAAAAGTGCATCCACCTCTATCGGTGTATGACTAACCACCTTTAACAATTGTTTATGCGACCAAACGTCGTGCTCCAAGGGTGCTATATTTAAATCGCCGACCAAAATGCGGTCAGCCTTTGGCATTGAAAAGAACCAATCTTGCATTTCAGAGAGAAACTGAAGTTTGTGGTCGAACTTTTTATTCAAAGTTCTATCGGGAATATCCCCGCCTGCAGGCACATAAAAATTATGCAGTTCTATCCCGTTTGATAAATTTGCAGCAATATGGCGGCAATCAGTTTTACCACACCACTTCTTGGTTTTCGCAAGCTTAACTGGATCTTTGGAGAGTATTGCTACCCCGTTATAACTCTTCATACCACTGTGTATAATGTGATTAAATCCTAAGTCTGTGATTTCCCCGCTAGGAAACATGTCGTCTGGTACTTTAGTTTCTTGTAGACAGACAACATCAGGATCAAGGATTGCGCAGACCTTCGCAAGGGCGGGTATGCGAAGCCTCACAGAATTTATATTCCAAGTAATAATACGCATGTAAATTTCTTTATTTATTTTTTATAAAATGACTATACGCAGCATTACCAAATTCGCGAAAGAGCTTGTCCGATAATTCATGATATTTAGGGTGATACTCAGCATGCCATTGAACGCCGACCGTAAAGGTACCTGAGTCATCAAGCACTATTCCTTCCACAACCTTGTCTTCAGAGATTGCATCTACCCGCAAACCTCTCGCAGGTTTGTTCACGCCCTGAGCATGAAGAGAATTTGTTCTCACTATTGTTGAGTTTACTAGTTTGTGAAAAAGGCTTCCCTCAACTAACGTAACTTTATGACGGGGTCCAAAACGTTGTTCTTTAGTTTTGAGGGTGCGGTCCATGCGATGGTCATTTTTCCCAGAAAGAGTATGGATTCTGTAATATAATGTACCACCTAGTGCTACATTTATTTCCTGATGGCCCCGACAAATACCAAAGATAGGAATAATATTATCAATGCAGCCCCGGATAAGAGGTAGAACAATTTTGTCGCGGCGCGGGTCAATAGGTTCGTCTGGTGGAAAGGGCTCTCCACCATAGTGACAAGGTTCGATATTTGCTGACCCTCCTGGTAATAGTAGCCCGTCAATTATCGACAGTATGTCCTTAATAAAATAATTGACTGGTAAAGCAGGAATAATCAATGGCACGCCGCCACACTTTTTGATCGCCGCGAGTGCGTATCTGTGTGAGGAAGAATGGTGTCCAGAGGATATAGCATCTGGCTGAGTACAATTTGCGGGAATTCCAATTATCGGTTTATTCTTACGCTGACACATGTAGTTCGCTAACATGCAAATCGTGTTTCAGCAAGCCAAGCAAATTACTCAAAAGCCCAATCAGGGGCGTAATATTGTAATTCCTTCTTGTTAATTGGTTGATTAATTTGGGCAGCCAAGAGCGAAAAACTAGTTTTTATACCTTGTTGATCTATTACAGTCCAACCGCGAAGCTGCCAGGGCTCTTTTGAAAATATTAAATTAATTAGGCCCTCGTCTGGATCGTCTTTTCGAGTGAGTAAAAACCGAAAAGAATTTTTGTCTTCTTGCAACATGATATTTGCTTCGTCAGCAAGACGAACAACTTTTTTTAACAATAAATGTGCAGGAGTTCCCGAAATCGGAGTTTGATTCACTTCTTTAAGCTCATGGTCAACATAGATAATCCAATGTTGATTGGCATATATTTTAATTTTTGTTGGTGGAGCGTAATCTATAAGCATGAGACCTGGTTTCATAATATAGATTTGTCCTCTGGCGACTTTTCCATGAGATGTAGTTTGTAAAAAATTTGCTTTAAGTGTTTGGATGCCATTTATCCAATTTTCAGCATGCATAATAGCTGACTTTTTTGAAACATCTGAAATTACAGTTTTCGATAGTAAAATGCAGGGCAAGAAAATAAAAAACGTAAGAAAAAAAAACTTGGAGTTAACAATTATTTTATTGCACATAGTTTTATCTATTATAAGGTTTATTATAAAATAGGATCATCTAGCTTCCTTGCTAACACTTCTCGTTTACCGACATGATTTGCTTTAGAAATTACTCCTTCATCCTCCATTTGATCAATTAGTCTTGCCGCCCTGTTGTATCCAATTTGTAAGCGCCTTTGAATATAACTAGTTGAAGCTTTGCGATCTTGGCACACAATTGCCACTGCCTGATCATAAAGTGCATCAATTGTATTTGTTTTATTACGCGTATTTCCCGTCAGTCCTCCGAGACCAGTCATGGTCGTAAAATCCGATTCGGTTTCTTCTGCGGTTACGTCGTGCACGTATTGTGGTTTGGTTTGTTTTTTTATATGTTTTACTACTTTTTCTACCTCGTCGTCAGTTACTAGTGGACCGTGCACGCGGGTTATTCTGCCGCCGTTAGCCATGTAGAGCATATCCCCCTGTCCGAGCAATTGTTCGGCTCCAGCCTCACCTAATATTGTACGACTATCAATTTTTGACGTAACCTGAAAACTTATGCGTGTAGGAAAGTTAGCTTTGATTGTGCCTGTAATTACGTCTACCGAAGGTCGTTGTGTTGCCATAATTAAATGTATCCCGGCTGCTCTGGCC
>MDTG01291329.1_pt1 | contig 24907 bp, 18 predicted proteins | sample 811421 | NCBI WGS metagenome assembly MDTG01 (sample SAMN05326645, study PRJNA326480) | marine metagenome | isolation source: seawater | place: Pacific Ocean: South East | collected 2011 | reverse complement strand
TCTTGAAAACCAGCATACGAGCAATCGTATCGGGAGTTCGAATCTCCCTCCCTCCGCCATTCATCAATCGAAACAATGACTTATATGATACTTTAGTTTTCAAAAGTGCCTACCATGGTGCCGAAGTTTCACATAGTGATAGTTTAGAATAAGGATGGGCATTCGAAAACTTTTGTGCTTATCAGAGGGTGTGGGTGAAACCTTTTTCAAATATTTCGACAGAACAGAATGTCCGTTTTTGTGACTTGACTATCCAACACTATATCCAACAATCTCATTAGTTGTAATAAAAACAATGATTTAAAAGACACACTTTGGTCTTGAAAACCAGCATACGAGCAATCGTATCGGGAGTTCGAATCTCCCTCCCTCCGCCATTTACCAATTAAAGCAATGACTTATATGATACTTTAGTTTTCTAAAGGTTGTTCCGTATATGTCTGGTATTCACAGACTATCCATAGAGAAACACCTCTCACGGGGGTCATTGTGAAAGGTGTTCACTTGTTGTTGCGCGCAGCAACAGCAGTCCTGGGAGGATTTCAAAGTCGGGTATCATGCAAATCTTACAAAAGTGTGACACTCATAATATATTAGAACATCAAAAGTGGTGTCGAAGTTCCACATAATGATAGTTTAGAATAAGGATTCTCATTCGAAAGCAGAGTGTCTCTTTTCGTGACTTAACTATCCAACACTATATCCAACAATCTTATTAGTTGTAATAAAAACAATGATTTACAAGACACACTTTGGTCTTGAAAACTAGCATACGAGCAATCGTATCGGGAGTTCGAATCTCCCTCCCTCCGCCATTTACAAATAAAAACAATGACTTATATGATAGGTTTTTTTCTAAAGTGCCAACTATGGTGCAGAAAATCCATATAATGATAGTTTAGAATAAAGGATGCTCATTCGAGAACTTTAGTGCTTATCAGGGTAAGTGGGTGAAACTTTTGTCAAACAATTCGATGGTACAGAATGTCTAATTTTTGATTTCAGCATCCAACACTATATCCAACAATCTTACTATTTGCATAAAAAACCAGGACTTAAAGGATACACTGTGGTTTTGGAAACCAGCATACGGTAAACGTATCGGGGGTTCGAATCCCCCCCCCTCCGCCATTCTTTGATTAACTGGCGTTGTAACGTTTAAGTTAATCAACTTGCAACCCTTTCCATTTCCAGAAAATTTTTTCTATGTTACTGATAAGAATAGTTGATCTACGGTGTTTTATTATTGATAAGTAATACATCAGAAGAAATTCATGCTATTATTGTTGGACTTTAGGTTCGATTATGATGTTCTTTTTTTTTGGTTTAAACATTAGTTTTATGTGTTAATACCAAACTATTGAATTTATTAGAGACATACCCATTTATTTCGCAGATTTAGCGCGTAATAAATGTGGGGTTTAAAAGTTTTTTAAACCGATAGAATTTTATGGAAAGCAGCCCGAATTTCTTGTTTTAACTATCAATCTTCACCAACCGTTCAAGGTTTTTTTAAGTGTCATTAAGAAATATAAGTTTACAAAAATGAAGTTGAGGTCGTGGCAGCAAAAAATTGTAGATCAATTTCCAGATATTTTGGATAATTATAAACGTTTTATTTTGAAGGCACCGACAGGCGCAGGAAAAACGGTTTTAGCTTGTGAAATTATAGACCGTTTTTTTACCGGAAAAAAAATATTGGTTCTATGCCACAGGCTTGTTCTTTTAGATCAGTTAGAGGTGGCTTTGCGAGATGGTCGAAATGTTCGTACTCTCTCGGTCTCTGACACAGGCAAGGCGTTTACAAATTACGATATTCTGCTTTCCACTAGTATGCGTGCGAAAACTGTCCTCGCCGATGCAATTCCAAAAGCCGATTTGATTATTGTTGATGAAGCACATCGGGTCTCTCCAAAGGGGAAGGGTTATCAGAAAATAATTGAAAGCTTTCAAGAACAGGCCAAACCTGATGCATGCTTTATTGGTTTAACGGCATCCCCGGAACGACGCACGAGCGATCAACGTGATCAATTAAATTTAGCCTTTGATGCGATTATTGATTGTGCCGATATAAATGATCTAATATCAGAAGGAATTTTAGTTAAGCCAAAGTATCGACCGCATTTTGTTCATGATCTTGATTTGGATGGGATTGATGTAACATCTGGTGAATATCCAGTTTCACGACTTACTGACGAAATCATCAAATCTTCAATGCTTGACTATGCCATCAGCTCCTATCTTGAGGAGCGTAAGAATGTTGACGGTAAACCTATTTCGGCTTGGTTTTGTCCCGATATAGTAGTAGCAGAAATTACAGTAAGGAGGCTTGAAGAAATTGGGTTTAAGGCAGCAATAATAACTGCCGGCACGCCCATCAAAGAACGCCGTGTAATTTTAAATGGTCATAGTTCAGGAAAAATAGAAGCACTTGTATCGGTTGGTGTTCTAACTGAGGGTTGGGATAACCCAAATTGTAATATAATTGTGCACATGCGACCAACATTATCTAAAGTTCTTTGGGGACAATCTGTTGGAAGAGGTTTGCGGTCGGCACCTGGAAAAAAAGAATGCGTGATAATTGATGTAAGTTCAAATTGGACAACTTTCGGACCTGTTGAAAATCTAAAATGGTTATTATGGAGCCCTCCTAGATCATTTTTACAATATCAGAATCGTTTTAATTGGATCGGTCAACAGCAGGATGATGAGGAGAAACCAGAAACCTACCTGCTTTGCAAAAATGAGCATGGAAATGGAAGACCGTGTTCTCATATTTATAAAAAAGACCTGTTCGAGGGGGATGCATGTCCGGTTTGCGGGAAGTTTTCTGCGGTTGACATATACAGGGAGCGAAGGTTGGATTTGTCAATCAATGATAATAAATTGCATCGAATCTTTTTTTCACGTGTACCTGAAATTTATCGAGATTTAAATGTAAGAGTTTGGGAATCATTAGGCAGTAGCGCTTGGCGAAAAGCTTCGAAAAAAGAACAGGCCTATCTTGTTTTCTGCCTTACTTTTAAGGCAGCAAGCACCGAAGTCGCAGAGTCAGAAGCTGAGTATTGGGATGTAAATTTGAAAACAGAGGCCAAAATTCGAAGAGAACTTTTGGATAATGGGCTTCAGGTCGATAAACAAATGGAATTTGATCTTGCTTCTCTAGCTGATGGTTTAGATACCCGTAAAGAAATTAGGACCCTTCAAGCAAATTATGGTGTGTCAATTATAGGGCCAGTTTTGGCTGAACTACCGCAAAAAGACTGTGAAACTAAATACCAACGCTCCGTTCAGATTACTGAGAGAATTGTTACACTCGGTTGTACTCAAAAAGATGACCTACCCTATTTTGTTGCATAACTATCATAAATCCCTCTTATTATTGATTGTAAATTTATAAACTGGATCTTAGTCACTGCGAATTCATCTTTTTGAGCATTTCAAATATGTTTTTGGGTGTTAAGCCACTTTCTTTGTAATTTCGAATGTTTTTTGGTCTATTTCTTTTAGATAAACGGTGTCCAGAAGGTCCGATGATAAGGGAATGGTGCAAATATTCCGGCACATTTAATCCAAGTAATTCTTGTAGGGTTTGGTGAATATCCGTAGCAAGAATAAGATCTTTACCGCGGGTTACTAAATTTACGCCCTGGGCATCATCATCTAAAGTCACGGAAAGGTGATAGCTTGTGTTGATATCTTTGCGCGCTAGAACTACATCTCCATGGGCGGTAGGGTTAGCCAAACGCTTACCCAGTTTACGATCATACCAATAAATATCACCAGTTAGCTGGTGTGCCTTCTCAATGTCAATACGCATGGCCGGTGTTTCACCAAGGCCAACACGTTCTTCCTGCTCGTCCTTGCTCATCCTTTTGCATGTGCCTGGATAAATATTTTCAAATACACCGTGAGGCGCACTTGCAACTTTATCAATCTCTCTTTTTATGTCTGATCTTGTGCAAAAGCATGGATAGATTAGCCCGAGTTCATTAAGTTGATTGATTGCTTTCTTATATTCATTAAGGTGATGTGATTGACGTCTGACTCTTCTAGACCATTTAAGTCCAAGCCATTATAGATCATCTTGGATTGCTTTTACGTACTCTTCACGACATCTTTTTTTGTCTATATCCTCTATTCTTAATAAAAACTCTCCTTCAGACTCTTCTGCAATTTTAAATGCACATAATGCAGAATAAGCGTGGCCCAGATGGAGTTCCCCGGTAGGACTAGGAGCAAATCTTGTGATGTCTGGCATTGTTTGTTTAAGACCGTTTAGATAAATAAATTTTATTAAAGAAGCGATTTTAAGCGTTTTAACGATGATAAATGATTAAACTAAAAATTCACCACAAAAATGCAAAAATACTTCACCATTCTCTGACTATTATCATTTGTTCCTAACTTGAATCTATCTATCGCTTCAGTCAAAAAAGATACTCCAATATTTTTAGTGCAATATTTTGAGCGGAAAGAGTTGCTGTTTTTGTGCCAAAAATTGATATGGAGATCTTGCGGTCCGATTTTGAATCAAAACAAAATCGACTCTTTTGCTTTGCTTTAATCTGCTTTTTTAAATAAGTAATAAATACTTTGGAGTGTTATCAACTTTGACGTCATTATTGAACACTCGATATTTTAATAGCTTGCAACACTACCTTATATTAATTTTATAGGGCCTAATAAGGTTCAATTTAAAAATATGTGATTTTTTATAATTGATAAAATTGGATCAATTTGTTGTAAAAATGAGAGTAATGAACTGATTTGCCCAATATAGAAAATCCGAATTTAAATTATTTTCATTATTGAGTTATGTGGTGCTACCAAATGATACAAATTGATTACTAATTAATTTTGTTTCGAAAACAATGCTTGTTAAAAAAATGTGCGTGCAATGTTTCCGTTGGAAGTTACTTTAAGCTCAGCAGCAGAACGATCTCATAGTTTAGTTTACGACCAAACTGCCATCGATTGGATAAAAGGAGCAAGAAACTGCATTTGTATAAAAACGTAAAAAAGTTGTATTTTTGTAATTTTTGTGGAGTGTTGGAGTGTGAATATCCGACTATCACATTCTAATGATACACGTGGTGATCAAATAATGATGAGTCCAAAAAAATTGATTGATTTTAAAGCGTATGCGTCCTGTTTTTTTAACGTGATATGTTGTATTTGTTGACAAAATAATAAAAAAAAGTTCAAATAAAATCAACGACCTGAGAGTATTTATGCAATTTCTAGCTGAACATGATAATCTAAAACATGAATGTGGTGTTTTTGGTGTTTTTGGTCACCCTAACGCTGCCGCTATAACGGCGCTTGGACTTCATGCTCTTCAACACCGAGGCCAAGAAGCTGCGGGAATAGTAAGCTATGACGGCAAGCATTTTTTCGCTGAGCGTCGTCTGGGACTGGTAAGTGATAACTTTTCAAAACCACAGATTGTTAAGCAACTCTCCGGAAATAGCGCAATTGGACACGTAAGGTATTCAACAACTGGCGATACAATCCTAAGAAATGTTCAACCGTTATTCGCTGACTTGGCCGGAGGAGGATTTGCGGTTGCGCATAATGGTAATCTTACAAATGCACGGACACTTCGCAATAAGCTTGTTAATAATGGGTCTATTTTTCAATCAACCTCTGATACTGAAACAATCATGCAATTGGTGGCTTTATCTCGAAGAGAGAGCACTATACCCAGGTTAATAGACGCATTATTTCAAATTGAGGGTGCTTATGCTCTCACAATTTTAACTAATAAGAAATTGATTGGCGTGCGTGATCCACTTGGTATTAGATTTTTAGTTCTAGGAAAGCTCGAAGGTCATTATATTTTAGCCTCCGAAACTTGTGCCTTAGATATTATAGGTGCCGAATTCATTCGTGAAGTGGAAAATGGAGAGATTGTTATTATTACAGAGGACGGTATAGAGAGCATAAAACCGTTCTCGCCAAAAATGGCAAGACCCTGTATATTCGAATACATCTATTTTGCCAGACCGGATAGTATTATTGGGGGTCAAAGTGTCTATGAGTATCGTAAGGCACTTGGTACAGAGCTAGCTAAAGAGACCAGTATTGATGCTGATATAATTGTTCCCGTTCCCGACAGTGGAGTACCCGCCGCAATCGGTTTTGCAGAACAGTCCAAAACTCCTTTCGAGTTAGGAATAATAAGAAACCATTATGTAGGCAGAACTTTTATAGAACCAGAGGCATCTATTAGGCGTCTTTCTGTCAAATTAAAACATAATGTCAATTCTAATTTGGTAAAGAATAAACGAGTAGTTTTAATTGATGACTCTATTGTTAGAGGAACAACTTCTGTTAAAATTGTTCAGATGGTAAGAGATTCGGGTGCATCAGAGGTTCACATGTGTATTGGTGCACCCCCAATCAAGTTTCCTGATTATTATGGAATAGACACCCCCGATCAAAATCAACTACTGGCATCTACTCATTCTTTAGAAGATATGCGGAAATACATAGGTGCTGACAGTTTGGCATTTTTGAGTCTCAATGGACTTTACCGAGCAATGGGGTATCCAAATGGTCGGGATGATCAAATGCCTGCTTATACAGATCATTGTTTTACCGGAGATTATCCGACATTACTACGTGATCAAAAAAGCGAGGATTCAGTAAGGCAACTTTCACTTTTATCAGAATAATATATAGAAATAATTCCATCTTCATTTGATACTTTTGCTTTTAAATTATTTGAGAATGCGACAAACTGTATTGTCCTCTTTTTATTCGTGCCCGAAGTAATGTTGCAATGAATTTGTCACTGTTTTATTTTAATACAACTTAGTTTTATTTAATTTAAGGAATTGAGCAGATGCGCTATGAGACAATAACCGTAGCAAAATCGTCTCCACATATTGGAGCAGAAATTGGAAATGTTGATTTAACAAAACCATTGTCCAATCGCGAAGCGGAAGAAATAAGATTCGCCTTAAATGAAAATGGAGTTGTTTTTTTTCGCAATCAGAAAATGGACCCGGAGTCGCAGGATCGTTTCGTTCGATATTTTGGTGAACCTCACGTCCATGTTGGTGGTAAAAGCACAGCATCCAAACCAGTGACAGGTTATCCAGCATTGCGCAAGCAACACTTCAATGCGAATTCTCCTCGCATATCGGGTGAAGCCTGGCATTCTGACCAGACGTGTGCCGAAATTCCTCCAAAATATAGTGTCCTATATCAAGAAATTATTCCTCCAGATGGCGGTGGGAATACTATGTTTTTGTCTGCTGCTAAAGCGTATGATGAACTCAGTACAGATATGAAGACTTATCTTGATGGAAAAATAGCTATTCATAACGCTTCCGAGGCATTTGATGCGTCGTTAACAAAAAATAATAAGGAAACACACTTAATCGCAGAACATCCGGTCATTATCAAACATCCAGTTAACCAACGGAAGGTAATTTTTGTTAATCCTTATTTTACGAGGTTTATTAAAAATATACCAGAAGATGAAAGTAGGTATATTCTCAAATTCTTGTATCAACATATGCAGCGACCCAACTGGACTATGCGATTTAATTGGAGCAGCAATGCCGTTGCTTGTTGGGATAATCGTGCAGTCCAGCATTATGCGATTTGGGATTATTGGCCAAATGAGAGGTTAGGTTACCGAATGTTTGTAGCGGGAACAGAACGCCCAACGAGTGAATGAAAATATTTTGATAGAGTTTTTGGACAGCACCGTTTCAAGACAAAATAGCCGCAAACAAAAGGTGATAATTAGATTTTTGTTATTTCTATGTTGAATTTAAATGCATCTTTAGCAAGCGACATCCGTATAACTTCGGTAATTAGTGGTGGTCATATGTTCAGCCACTTCTATTTTATGGTATTTGGCCCAATTATGCCGTTGTTGGTTGAGGAATTAAATTTTTCTTACACAATGCTAGCAGTAATCTTGTCTGCGTATAGTTTTTCTAGCTTTGCTGTTCAGACGCCAATCGGATTTATCGTAGACAAATTTGGGGCACGAGTTCCTCTAATTGCGGGTTTGTTAATAATGAGCGTAAGCATAATGGCGATTGGTTATTCTGTATATTTTTGGCAATTTGTGCTCCTATATGCAATTGCAGGCATGGCAAATTCGGTATTTCATCCAGCAGATTATTCTATAATTAGTGGCTCTGTAGATGAAAAAAGGATGGGACGCGCATTTGGAGTGCATCTCTTTAGTGGTCACTTCGGTTGGGTTATATGTCCAGCGACTATGATTGGTGCTTCAGCTGTTTGGGGTTGGAGGGGAGCTTTTATAGCAGTTGGTCTAACAGGCATTGCTTATTCTTTTTTCATGCTGACACAGTGGACATCACTCGACGGTGGAAATAAAAAGCGAGTAAGCAACGATGGTAAAGATGGAAGTCAGGACGTCCTAGATAACAAATCTAGCTCCCTGGCGTCAGGAATAAGGCTTTTGTTTACATTTCCAGTGCTTATGTGTCTGTTGTTTTTTGTTTTCCTTACTCTTGGATTTACTGGTATTCGAACATTTTTTGTTTCTGCAATGGAAGTATTGAATGGCATGTCATTGGAAAATTCTAATGGAGTGCTGACTGGATTTATAATCGGCAGCACGATTGGTATAAGTGTTGGAGGAATATTAGCGGATAAAATTGGACCAAATATTTGGATTGCAGCTATAAGTTTGATTGGAGCTGGCTGTTTGATTGTATTTTCAGGAACGCTGCCGATGTCAGTAAATATGCTACTTTGTATAATGACTTTGGCCGGTGTATTCTTGGGTTTGTTATTGCCTAGCCGTGATCTGTTAGTGCGGCGAGTAACGCCGAAGGGCTCTATGGGTAAGGTGGTAGGATTTCTCTCAACAGGCATGATGGGATCAGCTGCAGTTGCACCTCTCATTTTTGGCTTTTTTCTTGATGATGGGAATGCCAATTTGGTGTTTTGGATAAGTGGTATATTCGTGGCATTGGCTTTGTTTACATTTGCTACCACCCCTCAAAGAACACCAGTTGAGAAGTAACTTGATTAATTCCACCTACCTACTTACTAACCACCAGCTTTTGTTCGGCGGAATGTTAGCTTCAATGCCTGGGGCCGGTTTCCTTGGTGGTAATTTAACTGTTTTTAAAAGACCATATGCATAAATAAAAAGAGTGGTTATGCCTTCATTACAAAACAATCATTTCTGCATCAGCAGATGAATTGAAATGTTGGTGCACACATCCTGTTTCAATTAAAAGCACATCGCAAGGCTCATACTCATTTCATTGACCATTATGAATGTCGTTTCCCTTTCTCTTTATAATGTGAAAACTTGCGGCATTCATATGGCCGTGATTTTAAGCATAGGCATTGGGGGCAAAAACATGAATATGTGTCTCTACCGATTGTGCAACCCGCGTATCTTAGGGGGTTATAATATGTTTTCCATAAGCCCGAAGGCCCCCATTATATTTTTTATCACTAGGAAACAGACGCTGCTGATCTTAAAAGCTCTACCTCACTTCCCTACAAGTATCCCTTAATACGCGCACAAAGAGCCGCTTTTCAACCCAGCGATCCCAGATAACACACGGTTGATTATGTACTAACCTATTAACGTAAAATATTTTTTCTTTATATCTCTTTAGACATGGCTTTGTCCCTATGCCATACTAAATAACTATAATAAAAATTTTTTAATTTAGAAAATGAATACTTTTTTGTTATCGATCTTTTCTTGTGGGACACCCTCTCTTCTACCTTTTTATCAAAATTAAAAATTTTAATTATATTAGACGTCACTTGTAATAAACCGAGGACATAATGGACTATAGTAAATTAGCAGCGTTCCATGACCTAGAACCTGAGCTGGAAAATTTCAGTGATACATTAGTAACTGGACTAATGAAGAGTCCAAAATCTCTTCCCTGCAAATTTTTTTACGACAAACGAGGATCCGAAATATTTGATAAAATTTGTAACTTAAAAGAATACTATGTCACACGAACTGAACTCTCATTATTAGAAAAATACTCAACAGAAATGTTAGGTCTTTTTGGTAATGACATACACTTAGTGGAATTCGGAAGCGGTTCGAGTAAAAAAATTAGAAAACTATTGGACTCTGGTAAATCTATAAAAGCCTATACTGCGATAGATATATCGAAGGAGCACTTGCTAGACTCCTGTAGTACTCTCGCAGATGAATACGTTGATCTTTCGGTGTCAGCGATTTGTGCAGATTATACTCGAAAATTATGCCTTCCAACATTACCTTTGAATAGTTATAAAAAAATTGGATTTTTTCCGGGTTCCTCTATTGGGAATTTTTCGCAAGAAGAAGCTGTAAGTTTTCTTAAGAATGCTGCTTCTGCACTTGGCTCGGGATCTGGGCTATTGGTTGGTATAGATTTGAAAAAAGATACAAAACTGCTGGAGGCAGCTTACAATGATAAAGCTGGCGTTACTGCTGATTTCAATTTAAATTTGTTGTTTAGAGCTAAAAAGGAACTTGGAATTTCATTTGATCTTAATAGCTTCCAACATCAAGCAGTATACAACAGCAATCTCGGTAGAATAGAAATGTGGCTTATAAGTAAAACAAACCAGTCTATTGAGTTTCGAGAAAACAAATTTGTATTCACTAAAGGTGAACGAATTCATACCGAAAGCTCATATAAATATTCTATAGATGATATTAAAGAGCTCGCTTCAAGCGCTAATTATCATATTTCAAAAAGTTGGATTGATGCAAACCGTTTATTCAGCATCCATTTTTTGTCTCTCAAAAATTAGTTTTAATTTTCATGTAGGTTTATTTTTACTTATTTTGTTTGATCAAGATGAGTAAAAAAAAAGAGGTTTTTTGATTATTTATTTTAATTTGAGTCTTTTTGCGATCTCATTGATTTGTATATGTTTTTACTGCTGATCTAGGATATTTAATGTCTTTCAAAAGAAATTGAAATTGGAGAAAATAAAATTGCAATAGAAAATTATCGGTTTGCATGTAAAAAAGTTTAGTTTTTCAATTCGACGAGTTGCTTTATTAGATTTTTTGTTCCTTTCAAACGTGCGGAATTACTCAACCAATCTTGGCGAACAACTAGCTGATGATTCTGTTTTATAGAAATATTTGTGGAGTTCTTTTGAATGAATCCAATCAATCTATGCAGTGGTTCAAATCTGTTTTTATAAAATTTTACTGACGCTCCTTTCGGGCCAGCGTCTAATTTTTCTATTCCAGCCTTTTTACATAGCTGCTTCAGTTTTATTATCTCAAGAAGGCTATTAACCTCATCAGGGAGCTTCCCAAATCTATCCTCTAGTTCAGCAATAAAAGAATTTATTTCTTCAGTGTTATTTAAAGAAGATGCTCTCCGATAAAGTGAAAGTCGGGCATCAAGGTCTGGTACATAACTCTCTGGTATCAGAACGGCCGTGCTAATAGATATTGTCGGACTAAAATCTTCAGTTAATTGTGAGTCCTGGTTATCGTCGCTGTCTGCTTGAGCAACAGCATCTTCTAGCATTTTCTGGTATAACTCTACACCAACCTCGCGAACGTGACCGGATTGTTCATCTCCAAGCAGGTTTCCAGCTCCTCGAATATCAAGATCATGGTTTGCGAGAGTAAAACCAGCTCCCAAGGAGTCTAACGATTGCATCACCTCAAGCCTTTTTTTTGCCGTTTCTGACAATGGTGCATTAGGAAGTGTAAGATAACAATAAGCTCGAACTTTTGAACGCCCTATTCTGCCACGCAATTGATATAACTGTGCAAGTCCGAACATATCAGCGCGGTGGATAATAATTGTATTTGCATTGGGAATATCTAACCCAGATTCTATAATTTGTGTAGATAAAAGTAAATCGATATTACCATCATAAAAAGCATTCATCACATCTTCAAGCTGTGATACTGGCATTTGGCCATGGGCTGATTGAATTTTCACTTCTGGAACTAATTCTTTTAAATCGGCATAAACTTTATGTAACTCTTTTATCCTGGGGCATACATAAAATATTTGTCCTCCACGATAGCGCTCTCTCATAATAGCCTCTTTAAGAGTCACAGGATCATTTGGCATGACAAATGTTCTTACGGCAAGTCTGTCGACTGGCGGTGTTGCAATAATAGAGAGGTCCTTTACCCCTGAGAGTGCCATTTGCAAAGTGCGAGGAATCGGTGTTGCTGATAACGTCAAGACATGAACATCAGTTTTTAGTTGTTTTAACCTTTCTTTATGGGAAACACCGAAGTGTTGTTCTTCATCGATGATTAAAAGTGCCAAATCATTAAATTGGGTTGCTTTACTTAGAAGCGCATGGGTGCCAATTACAATATCCACGCTTCCACTAATTAATTCCTCTCGAACTTGATATGCATCTTTATTCGATACTAAACGCGATAGTTGACTGATTTTGATTGGATATCCTTTAAAACGTTCCTTGAAAGATTTGAAGTGTTGACGGACTAAAAGAGTGGTCGGTGCTATAACTGCAACCTGACCGCCTGCAATTACTGTTGTAAATGCTGCACGCAATGCAACTTCTGTTTTCCCAAAACCAACATCCCCACAAATGAGCCTATCCATCGGACGACCAACTTCTAGATCCTTAAGCGTTTCTGAAATTGCCTTTAATTGATCATCAGTTTCTTGGAATGGAAAATGTGTAGAAAATTCATCATACAGATTTTTATCAATGTAAAGCTTGCGTCCAGGTCGTAGAGTTCTAGCCGCTGCAACTTTAATTAACTCCTTAGCAATCTCCTGGATTCGTTTTTTTAGCCTTGATTTTCTTGCTTGCCATGCTGCGCTACCTAGTCTGTCAAGAGCAACTGAGCTTCCCTCTGAGCCAAATCGTGATAAAAGTTCAAGGTTTTCTACTGGTACATATAGTTTGCCATCGCCATGATAACTTAGTCTTATACAATCATGCGGTGCTCCAGCCACATCAATCGTTTCTAATCCCTGATAACTACCAAGTCCATGTTCTATGTGAACAACAACATCTCCAATGGATAATTCAGAAATATCTTGTAAGAATTCCTCGCTACGTCTTTTTCGTTTGGCTTGACGAACTAACCTATCACCGAGAATATCCTGCTCTGAAATAATAGCGTATTTATTGCAGATGAAACCGAAGGGAATTCCCAGAGTGATAAAACCGACTTCGTATGTGCTTCCAGAAATCGCCTCTTCCCAGCTATTCGCAAAAAACTGTTTTTTAAGACCATAATCCTGTAAAAGTGCACTTAATCGACTTCTTGACCCGTTAGAGTAAGCTGATATGAAGACCCTTTTATTTGTTTTTAGGAGCTCTTCAACGGTAGAAATTGCCTTCTCGAAATTATTTTTTTTGTTGTCAGTATTGTTCCTGGTTTCTCTATTGTTTGAAAAACCCATTATTTGATGTCCCTGAATTTCTATATGGCCAGAGTGAACGGGCCTTGAGTCAGCAAATGGAGAAATCCGTATAGTTTGTTGTTTTTGAAATAAATTTTGCAAATCGGTTGCGCTTAAATAAAGCTGATCTGGTGGTAAAGGTCTGTAATTGGATTTTTCTTGCTTGTTTTCCGATGATGATGTTGTTTCAACCCAACTTGTTCTTGAGTCAAAAAAGTCATGAATTGCTTCCATACGAGTGCTTAACGCACTTTCAACATCATGCTGAAGGAAAATGGGGGCATCAGGTATGTAGTCAGCTAGACTGATCATCTGATTGCTGAATAGTGGCAGCCAATGCTCTACACCAGGGACTTTTTGACCATTTGATACCGCTTCATACAGGGGGTCGTCAATTATATTGCCAAATAGCATCCTGTAGCGGGAACGAAAACGTTCGATGCTATTTTTATCAATAATTAATTCACTAACCGGATGTATTGTTAATGAATTAAATTTAGTAGAACTCTTTTGAGTTAATGCATCAAATTCTCTTAGATTGTCTATTTCATCCCCAAATAAATCTATCCTGAACGGGCTTTTTCGATTTGCTGGAAAAATATCAATTATTCCGCCTCTAACAGAAAATTCTCCAGGCTCCCGAACTGTACCAGTTCGGTTGTAACCGTTGTCCAAAAGAAATGTATGTAGATTAGCTGTGTTAAGTTGACCTTGTGAGGTGATTTTAAAAAATTTGTTTTCAAACTCATCAGGTGGTGGAACACGCTGAATAAATGAATTTGTAGTGGTAAGTAAAATGAAGGGTTTGGACTCCGATTTTACAGCGAGTTTTTCGAGAGTTGCTATCCTTTCTCCCAATATATCGGTCCTTGGAGAGATTCTATCGTAAGGGAGACAATCCCAAGCTGGAAATTTTAAAATAGAAATATTTTTTGCAAAGAAGCGGAGTGATTCCTCTGTAGAAGCCAGTTGTGCGTCATCTCTTACAACGAATATAATCGATTTTTTGAAATGCTTATAAAGGAGTTCTGCTAATAAAGGAGCTTCGAGACCAGCCGGAACGCTCCCAATTGACTTAATTTTCTTTTCCGAAATTTCTAATTGATTTAAAAACAATGGTTAATCTTTATTTTTGAACCGCATAATTTTGTTCCACAACGTTGTTTTAAATATTTTTTCGGGAACTTCTTGTCCATTCAGCCATTGCATTAGGTCTGGATCACTCATGGACAACAACTTTTCCAATTGATCAAGCTCCGTTGTAGTCATTGTGTTTAAATATTTTTTAACGAAGCCTCCAATAATAATGTCCGCCTCTTTAGTGCCACGATGGTTGCTTTGATAATATATTTTTTTGCGCCGTATGTAATCAGTGTTACTTGTCATTGCATGTTCCTACTTTGATATTAGGATATAGAGCTAAACAGTAAAGATTGTCAGCCTAATATGAAAATAAATGCGACCTAATATACTTTTTCCTATTTTTTCCGATGTAAAGATTCTTCCGGGAATAGGTTCAAAGCTTGAAAAAATACTGGATTTATTTATAGGGAAAAAGATTATTGATCTTTTGTGGCATCTTCCTTGCGGGATTATAAATCGAAATGTTGTCCCATCTATTGAGAAGGCGCGACCTGGAGAAGTTTGTACAATCACTCTCAAAGTTTGTCGACACGTCTCAAGCCGAACCCGAAATCAGCCTTACAGAATCTTCTGTGAGGATGATACGGGAGAGATAGAATTAATATTTTTTCATTCCAACTCTAAATACTTGAAAACTATTCTTCCGATTGGATGTATTAAGACTGTAAGTGGTAAAGTTGAACCATATATGGGTAAAAAACAAATTTCTCATCCTGACCACATTGTAGATGTAAAAAACGCAAATAAAATTAAAAAGATTGAACCAATCTATCCACTCACTTCAGGTTTAACTTCAAAAATTTTACTAAAATCACTTCCGGAAGCTTTGAATAAGGTTCCGAAGTTACCTGAATGGCAAAACAAAAAGTGGTTAATGTTCAAAAAGTGGCCCTCTTGGGATAAGGCAATAAAAGCAGTGCATTCCCCACATTCGGAAAAGGACTTAGATCCACTATCGCCCTCTAGATCGCGGCTTGCCTTTGATGAAATTTTAGCCAATCAACTTGCGCTTGCTTTAGTGCGTCGTTCTCAAAGAGCACAAATTGGCCGTGAATTTATTGGAAAAGGTTATCTTTTGGAAAAGGGAAAATCAAATTTATCTTTCGATTTAACGAGATCACAAGAAATTGCTCTTTCTGATGTTTGTACCGATCTCGAGTCTGCAGATCGCACGATGAGAATATTACAGGGGGATGTAGGTAGTGGAAAAACAGTTGTAGCATTTCTCTCGATGTTGAAAGTTATTGAATGTGGAGCCCAAACCGCACTTATGGCCCCTACTGAGGTATTAGCTAGACAACATTGTAAAACTATACAGGATTTTGCTAAGAATCTAAAAATTGAGGTTGCATTACTTACAGGTCGATTACGGGGCAAGGAACGCAGGATAGTTCTTGAAAAAATAAGAAATGGCAGCACAAAAATAATAATTGGCACACACGCTTTATTTCAGGATGAGGTAGAATTTTTTGACTTGGGTTTTGCAGTTATTGATGAGCAGCACAGATTTGGAGTTCATCAGCGATTAATGTTAGGGTCAAAAGGCAAAGGCCCCGTTGATATTCTTATCATGACCGCCACACCCATACCACGAACCTTGATGCTTAGTTGTTACAGTGACTTGGACACTTCCAAGTTAATTGAAAAACCAAGTGGACGTAAACCTGTTGAAACTAGAATTGTGCCACAAGACCGGATTGAAAAAATTTTTTCGAGAATTAGAGAAACGTTAAATAACGGTTCAAGAATATACTGGATTTGTCCTCTTGTAAAAGAAAGCGAAAAAATTGATGTGTCGGCGGCCACTGAGAGGTGCGCAATATTGGATCGCCAATTTCCCAATCGTGTGGCACTTTTGCATGGTCAAATGCAGTCGGGAGAGAAGAATGAAGCGATAAAAAAATTCTCAAAAGGGGAAGTCGACATTTTAGTTGCAACAACAATAGTAGAAGTCGGTATTGATGTGCCTGAAGCAAACATTATGGTTATTGAGCATGCTGAACGTTTCGGATTGGCACAGTTACATCAGTTGCGTGGCCGAGTAGGAAGAGGGCGAACAAACTCGTTCTGTTTATTGGTCTATGGATCTCCAATGAGCGAAATAGCCCGAAGCCGTCTTGAAATAATGCGTAAAACAGAGGATGGATTTAAAATTGCTGAAGAAGATCTTAGGCTTCGGGGAAGCGGAGAAGTCCTTGGAACAAAACAAAGCGGCTTTCCCGGGTATCGGTTGGCTGATCTAGTCAAACACAATGAGTTACTTGAAATTGCAAGAGATGAAACCAAACTCATCTTAGAAAAAGATCCTTACTTGAAATCGAAACGAGGCGAAGCATTAAAAATGCTGCTTTACTTATTCGAGCGAGATACAGTGGCGAAAATATTAGGCGCTGGTTAGCGGTTTTGATTATTCTAAGGGTATAGTCCTATCATCAGCATTTGCTGCTCCTACTTTCTTTATACCTCGCTGATGCAGTGGACGTTTATCAATTGGTGTGACAATCCCCCCTGAAACAACCATTTTAATCCCTTCTTCCACTGACATTGAAAGCACCACTAATTCGCGTCTAGGTAAAAAAAGAAGATAGCCAGAGGTTGGATTTGGCGTTGTTGGCAAAAAAACATTAACAACTTCGTCTTGAGTTGTATCTTGGACTTCTCCCTCTGTTTGTCCTGTAATAAATCCCATGGCCCAAGAGCCTCTTCGTGGATATTCAAAAAGAACAACCTCTCTAAATGCGCTAGATTGATTGGAGAGAACAGTCTCAAAAATTTGCTTTATAGCGCTATGAACACTTCTAATTACAGGCATGCGAGCAAGAATTTTTTCACTGGTTCTTAACCATAGCCGTCCAACCATGCCCGCAGTGATTGCACCTATAAAAGTAAGCGAAAAACAAACGATTAGAAGCCCCAAACCGGGAAGACTGAAGGGTAAGTAGGTTTCTGGGTTATAAACGGTGGGAAGAAGCGCAACGACTTGAGAATCAATCCATTCAATAAAAATCCAAGCTATATAAAGAGTAATTCCGATTGGACCGGTAACTAAAACCCCAGCAAAGAAATAACTGCGTATTTTAACACGAAAAGAGCTTCTTCGTGATTTGTGTGTAGCCTTTCTACTTGATGTTTGCTGTTCTTCAAGTTTTGGCATTATTTATATATATTTAAAAAAAATGGCACTGATATAATTACCTATTTCCTGAGTTTTTTCTTGATAAGATGTATTCGTTAAACCACTTATTTAGTGAGTCGTGATTACTGCCAATTTCCTTGCCGAGACCTTTGACCATATTTTAAGAGATAACAGTTGCCAAGCGCCAGTACAATTTTTTTGTTAATAAGAGCCAGTTGAAAAATATTACATTTTAACTATCTAATGGGCAAAAAACCAAGTTTTGCTAAGGTTTTGTGCATATTTAAAAAAGATTTATAAAAATGGTGAAAAAATATAAAGATATTTGGTTTGACGATTTTACAATAGGTCGAGTTTTCTTAACTGAAAGTCGCTGTATTACTGGTGAAGAGATTATTGCTTTCGGCAAAAAATATGCTCCGCTCCCGTATCATACTGACCCAAATAAGGCAAAGGAATATATGTTTGGTGAACTTGTGGCCGCGGGCTTTCATACATGTTCCGTATCATTTGGACTTTTTATAGAAAGCGGCATACTTGATGCATGCGCAATGGGGTCGCCGGGCTTTAATAAATTGCGTTGGAGGAAACCAGTTCTTCCTGGGGATAGATTGCAAGTGAAATCGACAGTAACTAACGTCTCACCCGCAAGAGATGATAATGGTCGAAATTTAGTTACGATGTTATTCGAAACATTTAACCAAGACAAAGAGCTTGTTTTAGAAATGGAGACTAAACATTATGTTAGAGATCGTCCTTCAAGTTACGGTTAATCTTTCATAAGCTCTCTTCTAAGTATTTTACCGACATGACTTTTTGGTAGCTTTTCAACAAATTCTATTATTTGCGGAATCTTGTAAGGCGCAATGCTCTTTCTAAGCATTGCTATTATTTCGTGTTTAATTTGATCTAGATCTTTTACGTTGTTTCTTAGAACTAAAACAGCCCTTATTTTATAGCCAATTTCTGGATCTTTTTTAGGCACAACACATGCCTCTGCAATACATTTGTACTCTCTAATTGCTTCTTCGATTTCGATTGGTGAAATAAATATTCCTCGACTCTTAAAACAGTCATCACCGCGCCCTGCAATCCAAATGTATCCATCCTCATCCTTTTTGGCCAAGTCTCCTGTATGGTACCAACCATCATGCATAACCTCTGCAGTTTTCATGGGATCGTTATGATATTCGAGAAAAAAACCTGGATTGTCTCCTTCTATAAGCAAATTCGCTACTTGTCCTGTCGGAACTTCCTGGTAATCATCGTCAAGTACTTCAACCCTTGTGCCGGGCAACGCCTTGCCGACTGATCCAGGTTTTATGGGCCAGTGAGGACTTTGACCAAAAACAAGTTGCAACTCTGAAACTCCGTAATGTTCCCAAATGGGACAACCTATCCTATTTTGCCACTCGTTAAATGTAGCTGCCTCTAAAGACTCACCTGTGGCATTGCACCCTCTTAAACTAGAAAGATTATATTGCTGCTCTAGATTTTGCTTCATAAGTATTCGCCGGTAAACAGTTGCAACAGAATAAAGAAGGCTAACCTTATACTTCTCTATCGTCATTAAAACATTTTCCGGGCTTGGGCGTTCTCTCATAATGGCCCCTGTAATGCCATTTCTTAGTGCAAAAACTACGTTATGTCCTAGAGAACTGATAAAACTCCACTCGCCTGTGGCCAAAACAACATCGTTTTTTTCAGGAGTAATTCGTAATTTATTCATGTCACCTTGTGCAATAACCCATCGATGTGCATGGACAATACCCTTTGGTCTGCCGGTTGTTCCTGATGTGTAAACCAGAAATGCTGGATCATTTGATTTGGTTTCAGCCGGAGCAACAGTTGCTCCAAGATTCTCAGCAATAAATTGTTCAAAACCAATTTCATCAGGCCATGCTCCATTGGATATTATTAGGCCTTTTGGTAACTTTTCCTTCAATAAACGGAGTGGTTCAGCAATTTCATCACGACTGATTGCTGCAACAGCTTGCGAATTATTTATAACGTATTCTACTTCGTGTTTGCTCAACAACGAGTTTTGCAAAACAGGTTGTGCACCAATCCTGACAGTCCCTAGAAATGCGAAAACATATTCAAGACAATTGCTAAGACGAATCAGTACCCTTTCATTTGGTTGAATGCCAATATTTTGCAGGCCCCTAGAAAATGCTGAAACCCCCTGCAGTAACTCCGCATAAGAAATTTTTCCTCCGTCGTGCACAAACGCAATTTTACCACCTAGTCCAAAATTGATTTGGCGATCTAAAGCTTCCCAGCAAAGATTACTGTATTCCGGTATCTCACGATAACCAGGCCACGTCTGAATAGGTTTGTAATTCATTCCTCAAAGGGTGTGTTGTTATACCATGGACCTGTGAAATTCGGTGTTCGTTTTGATAAAAAAGCCTTTATACCCTCTTGGCAATCCTTTGTTCTTGTAATTTCTTTAATTCCTTCCAATTCTCTCTGCCATCCTTCTTCGGTGCGGTTTTGATTCCAATAATATTTGACGAGAGATTTTGCATGACGAACGGATAGATACGGATTTGTTGCAATCTCTGCAGCAATTTTAATCGTTTCTTCCATTAAGTTATTGTGTGGAATAATCCGGTCAACGAGTCCAATACGCTCTGCTTCATCTGCATCTACGATGCGCCCTGTGAGTATCATCTCCATTGCGCGCCCTACCCCAACCAATTTTGGTAAATTCCGGGCACCACCCGACTCTGGCAAAAAACCGGCTGGAACAGCCACCTCACCTAATCTTGCCTTATCGGAAGCATAGCGAATGTCACAAAGAGTGCACATCTCTAAACCAATGCCAACTGCCGGACCATTAATGGCAGCGATAACAATTGGAGGAAGATCCTCTAGTTTTCGAAAAGCGCGTTGTAGAACTTCGTGCCGCAAATCATTGAAAAAGTATCCGGCTAATTCCTTATAGGGGCCAAAATTACCAAAATCGAAGTCTTCTGAGGCCGCTCCCACAGGACCTGCTTCTGATTTAAGGTCTCCGCCAGCTGAAAAGCCTCTGCCCTCGCCTGTAATTATGATTACGCGAATATTTGAATTATGTTTGATTTCGTCACACAGGATATCCAATTCAACTCGCATACGTACATCAACAGCGTTTAGGTTTTCAGGACGATTCATGGTAATTATGCCAATTGATTTTTCTTTTGGACGATTAGGATTCGAAATAATTTTCCATTTTAAAGCTTCGTATTTCATTTAAATATTGTCCTTGTGCTTAAGTTCCAACGCGCATTGGATCTATTAAACTTCGTAAACAGGCTACAACACTGAGTGCTGTAATCTTTCCGGTTCCCGGATTCTCCTCTGACTGAACATTTTCAATCGTCATTTCAAAGCGCGCACTATCTGCATCTACTTTTATGGTATGAGTATTTCTTTTTAGACTTGGATCCGCCCAAATTTCAAGAAGTGTTTTCTCTGCTCCAATACCAGCAAGCCCAAGAGCAGCAGCAACATTTACGTTGGCTGGAAAACCAGTCGCACCATTGAGAGCATTACCCTCAAAAACTTTTTTTGGTTCTGAGAGGTTTTCAACTGAAATAGCATTTTCTATTAAATACTTTGCACCTTCAAGAGCATTGGGTGGTTTTCTGGTAATCATCCGTATTTCACTGACCGAACCCTCAGCGGCGGCTCTAACGGCGTCAAGGCCCAGTAACGCACCCGTTGCTAAAATAATCTTTCCCCCATTTTCTTTCGCAATGGAGATAATGTGTGGATTTGCAAGGATACCTGCTCCGCTAACTGTGATAAATAGTTTTCCTGCTTCAAGTGCTGGCACTGCGAAATTTATAAAAGCCGGTTTTGGAACACATTCAACAATTACATCGGCGGCGTTGGCTAGTTCTTTTGAACTTAAAATTGGAACAGTTTGAGAGAGGCAATTCATAGCCGCCACTGCTTTTTCTTTATTTCTTACTGAGACCCCAACTAATTCCATACCTTTAATATTCTTGTCTACTGCTGTAGCAACAACTTTTCCGATGGCACCAAAACCAGCAATTCCTATTTTCACAGAATTTCCTCCCAACATATCCGTAGCCGCAGAGTCAATGTTTGAAATTTTTTACTCAAGTATTCTAGTAGTCTTATCACTCTGGTGAAATAGAGAAAAAGTGTTATGAAAGAAAAAAATTTCCGGAAACGTTAAGGTATTTGGATGATGATTGCTGTCAAGTCAGCGAAAACAGATGTTAGGGTAATGTCCTTGATTGGTCTTGCGCATTTTTTTAGCCATTTTTTTCAACTAACACTGCCCGCCCTCTTTCCTCTTATGTGGAAATATGAAGGACTGAATTGGAGCGAATTAGGAGCACTTTCAGCGGTTTTGTATGCTGCGTCCGGTATTGCCCAGACCCCGGCCGGATTTTTTGTAGATAAGTTTGGAGCTCGTTTAACCTTACTTGTGGGAATGCTCTCGATGTCAGCCGCAATGTGTGGATTTTTGTTTGTAGAAACATACACATCCATGATTTTTTTAGCCTTTTGCGCGGGCTTGGGTAACTCAGTATTTCATCCTGCTGATTTTAGTATTCTCAATGGAAGTATCGACTCTTCTCGCATAGGTAGAGCTTTTAGCGTACACCATTTTGGAGGGTATATTGGTTATTCTTCCGCTCCATTTCTTTTGCTTTCGATGGGATATGTAATTGGATGGCGTGAAACAATTTTTTTTGCGGGTTGCGGCGGTTTCATAGTTACCGCTTTAATATGGCATAATAGAGCCAGGCTAATTGATTGTGGTTTAGATAAAGGTATTAAACCAGAAAACATCAGAAAAGAAATAAAAGGTCTGATTAGGCCCAGTTTTATTATGGCATTTCTATTTTTTACTTTTATGGCCATGGGCTCAGTCGGAATGATGACGCTTGGTGCCGGAGCATTAATCCAGTTAATTGATGTATCAGACAAAATTGCCAATGGGACAATTTCACTTCAACTTATTGGGACAATTTTTGGTGTAATAGCTGGAGGTTATATTGCTGATCGTGTATCAAGGCACGATTATATGACAGCTATTGTTGTAACGATTGGAGCTATTTCACTTCAAGCTTTGCCCATTTTTCAATTAACCGAAATGTCTTTTTTTATTTCTATATTGGTTGTTTTTGGCGTTTTGTATGGCATTGCAGGTCCACTACGTGACATGGTAATTAGAGCTATTACTCCTCCTGGAGCTGCAGGTAAGGTGTTTGGATTTACGTATTCTGGTATGGATGTTGGCTCTGCATTGTCGGGGGTAATTTTTGGTTATTTTTTGCAGAAAGGTATTCCAGAGATGGTTTTTGTTGGTGTAGGCATTACAATGTTTGTGGGGGTGGCGATTATTTTAATGGCACATTCAATGTCCGATCGCGAAAAGTCCATCAACTCTCTTTGAAAGTAGGAAAATTCTAAAATATGTTTTGATAGCAAGGCTTTTTTTGATTGGTTCTTTGTATAATTATTTTGGGAGAGGTCTTTATCTGTTAGGGTCGCATTTTGTAAATTAACTTATGGGACCACACTCTTTAATGGGGTATCATTTACAAGGTTTTCTGACTTCAAAGAATTCTACACAAAGTATGTTTTACTAAAATGTAAGAGACGCTAGTTCGATATTTTTTTAAAATTCTGCTATTTGTTTTTTAAATCTAGAAGACATTTTATCAATTAATAAGGACAATAAATTTCATTATATTCGCAGCATACCTTACCCAAATCACTACTACAATGTATACGGAGTTATTGGCTAGGTAATGAACGTTATATTTTTTTTACTAGTTTTAGTCGCTTTTACAGTGACAGCTTGGAAACAAGTTTTATGGGACCCTGCAAGTGGTTTGAACGCTCCGATGCAGGTGCTGGGGCATTCTATGATTGAAACTGCTGGTACTGCGGTAACCCTTGCTCTTGGACTGGTTGGTGTGATGGGCTTATTTCTAGGCCTTATGAAGATAGCTGAGGTTGGAGGCTTGCTTCGAGTATTTGCAAAACTCCTTAGACCCCTTATGGTTCGTTTATTCCCGGAAGTTCCCAAAGATCACCCTGCAATGGGCGCTATGATTATGAATCTATCCGCAAACGCATTGGGATTGGGGAACGCAGCAACACCTTTTGGAATTCGAGCAATGCAGGAACTCGATACTTTAAATCCCAATAAAGGTATGGCAACAAATTCTATGATACTCTTTCTTGCCATAAATACCTCTAGTGTAACTTTGTTACCAACTGGTATTATAGCACTTCGTGCTGCTGCAGGTTCTGATGATCCAGCCGGCATCTTGCCTACCACTCTTTTTGCTACATTGTTGTCTACTACGATTGCAATTATGACTGCTAAATTTTTTTCAAGAATGGGGCAATCAAAAAGTAATATAAATACCGGTTCTGACATAAATCTTAATGCCAATCATTCAATTAACGCTAGGAGTGATGATTTGAGTGGAAAAGGTTATCCTGTCTGGGTATCTATTTTAGCCCTAGTTAGTTTGATTACTTTAATACCAATGACTGTCATCTTTGGTGGTCTTCTATCTCCTTGGATCATTCCAGCTTTAATAATGGGATTTTTAACCTTCGGTATGTTCAGGGGTGTTAGAATTTATGAGAGTTTTGTGGATGGTGCAGAAGAGGGATTTAAAGTCGCTATAAAAATTATTCCGTATCTTATAGCAATTTTAGTTGCGGTTGGAATGCTTCGAAGTAGTGGAGCGCTAGAGTTGTTTGTTGGCTTTCTAGGACCAATAACTTCAATTTTTGGGCTTCCAGGAGACGCTTTGCCAATGGCTTTACTAAGGCCTCTATCCGGTTCTGGTGCTTATGGTATTGTAGCATCCGCGATAAACGATCCAAATATTGGCCCGGATAGTTACACGGGATATTTGGTCAGCACACTGCAAGGGTCAACAGAGACTACTTTTTATGTCTTAGCTGTTTATTTTGGAGCAATACAAATAAAACGAATAAGATATGCATTGGTAGTTGCTCTAACTGCTGATGCTGCTGGAGTAGCCGGAGCAATTATTGCATGTACATATTTATTTGGTTAGAAATTATAAACATACAGAAATTTGGTTATAATTGAATAAACTGGGTTTTAAAAAAATAGCATTTATCCTAAAACTAACGCAGATAAGTTAACTACTTTGTAGATTCGAAAAGTGGCGAAAGTATTTAAGCAATTTGAATATTTAGAAAAATTTATAAAACC
>MDTG01141634.1_pt1 | contig 24913 bp, 23 predicted proteins | sample 811421 | NCBI WGS metagenome assembly MDTG01 (sample SAMN05326645, study PRJNA326480) | marine metagenome | isolation source: seawater | place: Pacific Ocean: South East | collected 2011 | reverse complement strand
TACCCTGGTTTTATTGAGTTCGAACGCTGTTCCAGCTTACGATTTCTACAATCCTGAAGACCAGGCTTCCGAAAGGTTAGAAAAGTTAAGATTAGCTCTGGTGGATTATGCGCTTGATAATGGGTTTAAAGTAAACGCCAGTGCCTGGTTGGACGAAAACGGGGCTGTTGCGGAAGATGTATATCTTGTTAGTACGTTAAATGTAGAGGGCCTGAGATTCGATGAGGTCACAAACGAATTCGGATATCCCGAAGGCGCCATAGTTGAGGTACGTCAGATCCCGGAAGATCAGTTAGGCAGATGTTCTAGCGGTAGTACTATGAAAAGACGTCTTCAGTTTTCAAAAGCCCGCATAAAGTCGAACGGTAATACAAGTGAAAGTCTAGGAAGAGAGACGGCCAATATCTTAAAGACTGTAATTCTGGCATCTCAGAGTTTAAGAGAGGTGGCTCTCGTCGAGTTTAGGCAGATTCAACAAGGATCCTTTGTTTCTCAGTTCGTTACGCTTCAGAAAACCTACGACCCTAACGTTATCTTAGAGGCTAACGTAACGGTAAAACCTAAAAATGGCTTCCGAATAGAAAGAGGTTTGCTCCTTCAATTCGGGCGTGTAAGCCACGAATTGTCACTTGAATTAACAGCGACGGAAAACGGAACCCCTATTTTTGCAGCTGAAGCTACTGTTCTTGTAGGCCCATACTCGTCGCCTTACGAAATGCCAACTATGTCGCGTTATGAAGCTACGCGACTAGCGCTCACTGAAATGGTCCACGTTATGATCGACGGTCTCTCCGAGGCTATTCAATGTAAGGCATCAGCTAGTCTTTCTTTGAAAGACGGTTTCGGAGAGAGAAGACTTGACGGCGGAGAGGATCTAGGCGTGTACTCCGACCAGCAGTTTCTTCTCCTCCCAAATAGTAGAAAGTTCTCGGGGATGGGTTTGCAACGAGCGACAATGTCAGTTGCGCTCGTCAAAGCCGAGAAAGTTTATGGTGATTACACTACGATAACCCCTCTTGCAGGAGAGTTGCCAGATTACGGTGTAAGTGGTTTTATAGTGATTCCCTTGGATGCAGTCGACTTCAGAGACAATGGTATTAAGTAGAGTGAGGGCAACTCAAAAAATGAAGCTGGTTTTTACTATCAAAGTATTTGTTGTTCTTTACTTTGGTGCCTTGGGTGGCTGCGCCCCTGGCATCGTACTTTATGATCCTGAACTCGAAAGGGAAGAAACTGAAACCGAGCCTGAAATCGTTCAATCGGGTACTATCGACGCAACTCCCTATCAAGAAACCGAATTAGATAGGGCACTCCAGAGATTGGTAGATGATCTGGAGCTCGCTGTCTTGGGCCTTTCCGCAAGGGATGCCAAACAGGAGAACGGCCCCGGTGGGACCCACATAGTTCAGCCTGGAGAATATTTGGACTTAATTATTGAGCGAACGTTACCGAATTCCCCGATAAGAGAAAACATCCTCAGGCGAGCTTTCGTAAAGTTAAACCCAAATGCTTTCGGAGGAAATGGAAACCCTAACTATTTATTTGCTCGACAAAAACTGAGGATCCCGACGGTCGAGGACCTCAGAACAATTATCTTCAAGTCAGGAGAATTGGAGGAGTTAAAAAGCGAGAGCAGAGAACCAAGCCGCGGGTGGATTCAGTACCCATAGCAACTGATGCAAAGCATAGACTCGGTCAATCTGCACCTTAGGCCCAATGTTGTATATGGTGAGGGAGGAAGCCCATCTCTTAAATTGTCTCCAGAACAAGGCAAATTACTCAATCTCAGAGAAGGTCAAATTATTAATAGCTCTCTTGCGCTTAGGCCTGAAGGTAATTCTTTGATGCTTGATGGGAGGAGCGTCCTGGTGCCCGCTACTTTCGGCTCAGCTGGAGATCTGCTTTCTCTAAAAGTCGCTTTATCTGGGGGCTTTTTTATTTTAAGTAAAACGATAAAAGGAACTTCGGTATCAAATAGCGTTGGTGAAAGAGTTGAAAGCGAGTCTCAAAGAAGGTTTCGCCGCTTGTTGTCTAGCGGCGGCATTCATTTCAACCAACGTTTCTTTGGACAAGATTTTCAGGGCAGCCTAAGGCGATTAGAACAGGTGAGTCGGCCAGTGCAGATGCTCGAGAGTCAGATCAAGCCGGTAGCACAGGTTACGGGACAATACATAAAGCGATCGCTTAATGAAACGGGTCTCTTCACTGAAGCTTTATTGGCGAAGAATAACTTACCAAAGAGCTCAAGTATTAAATCAGCCATGATCGAAATCGGAAAATTACTACGCGCACTTGGGAAAAATACAAGTATCGTAGCCGGCGCGATTGATGAGCTTGAAGCTTTTCAACTTGATACGCTCGCGGCGAACAATAACAGGCAGGCCGCAATTAATTGGCTAGTACCCTTCTCGGACGCGCCACCCGTGCATGTTCGCATTTCGGGGGAATCTACGTCGGAGGTCTCGGAAGATCAAGAGCGTAGAGAGTGGACTGTAGAGTTAGAGGTCAGATTGGGGCAGGCGAGCTGCTGTTTTTTGTTGATTCAAAAATCCCACGAGGCATCCTTAAGTTGTTGGATTCCAGATCACAAGCTTTATGATAATTTCAAAGATAGAGAACAAGAACTTAAAGCACAGTTAAGAAGCTTTGGAGTCGAACTGACTTCCTACACGGTGATCATGGGGAATAAGGCCAAGAGAAATAACGGTCTCGTGGCAGGCGAGAGCTCTGGAAGTCTTATGGATCAAAGTGTCTAAGATCAAAGGATACGAGACTCAGGGGGGAGATCTCCAAAAATCCATAGAAAATAAAAAGGCAGTAGCGCTTCTTTATAAGGATAACAACGCTCCCGTCGTTAGTGCAAAAGGGGAAGGTGGTCTCGCAGACCAGATAGTCAAATTAGCGAACGAACATGGTGTTTATGTCGCGGAAGACCCGATATTAGCTGATATATTATCCAGGCTTGAGGTAGATCAAGAGATTCCAGAAGAACTTTATCAGTCCGTGGCAGTAATACTTTCATGGGCATATTGGTTGAAAGGGAGGTCCCCGGGTTAGGAAATAATTTTTCCCATTTTATTATAGACATCTGAAGGTGTCTTATGTCTCTGGTTCAAGAGGTTTTCTAACAATAGCTTCACTTCCTCTATCTGCTTCCGCAGAACGATATCATTTCTCTCGTGTTTTTGTTTGCACGATTTCAACAAGATTCTCATATCGTCCACCCTTTTTTTGGTGTACTCGCTGCTATTGTCTACGTTGGGTAGGTTACCCCAAGCTTTTAACACTTCGTCTAGCAAGGCCACCTTCTGAGTTTGATAGTCCTCAAGTGCTGGAATGTTCCTAGAATTGAGGGCGTTGAACTCAGAATCGAGCACACGAGAAAGATTCTCTCCCAATTCACGAAGATGTTCTAACGCCGGCGTGTCTTCCACAATTACAATTATTGTTTACTAAAGCAGCTTTTCTAGTTCGGCAAAGTTTTCAGCGATTTTTTTCGCATCCAATGGAAAACGACCTTCCTCTATCGCTTCTCTCATTTCCTTGACCTTTGCCTCCCTCATGATTGCTTCGGATTCCGCGGAGGAGAGTTGGCTGGTCAAATCTACATGCACATCTGTGTTGCTTTGTCTTGTGGAATCCGTTCCAGACGAAACGGATCCAGCGTCCCTCTTGTTGCTCTGAGTGGCATTTTTAGAGGAAACGTTATTGCCAGATATAGGGTTCAAGCTATCCATTCTATTCACTACCAAATTTAATCTTGGTTAAGCCTCCTTGTCTTTTCTACTCTGATTTTCGAATAAAAATTTCATCTTCTCAAGTTCTCTATCGGCATGTTTGCTGAATACTTTAGGAATTTATTTAAGAGCGGTGACGAGATTTTTTCCGGTAACTCTACCCGTGAAGGTCGAGAAACCGCCCGAAGAGCTAAGAGTTATCTGGTCACCAAAATAACCGTCTTTCAAGGCTTTGCTCCTAGATCTTATCTCGAAACCAAATCCTCCGGCGCGCACGATTACCTGCTCGCCCCTTTTTACTAACTTCGTCTTTTTTAAATCTCCAAATAAGATTGCACTGCCTACCTTAAGATTTTTGTTTGTCTCGAAATATTGTAGCTGGCTTAGCTCGCTGAATATCTCTCCATTTGGTGGCAGAACAATTTCTTTTAAAACAACCATATCTGAATCTATCTGAGTGCCAATAGGTATCGACGTTGCGGCGACCAAACCTTTCTTGGCTTGGTATAAATCAGATTCAGTTAGTATCTTATTTGGCCGAAGGGCGACCCTTGCGTAGTAAGTAGTATTGGAGCTCCTCTTCCAGTAATTTCTTGGGGCTAAATGTTTATGGACCGACTTCCTAAACAGGCTAGCAAGTTCAACCTTTGAGCCTCTTTTTAGGCCCTGCTTCAGAACCCATACAGTGACTTTTGGTTTCTCGGCTTGTTTCAGATGGTTAGCAAGTAAGGGGACCTGCAAATTGATGTGCTTGCTCCAATTATTTTCTCTACAAGAGGCTTTTATTACCGAGGAATTTTTTTTTCGAGTGAAGTCGTATTTCGATGCACAAGAAATGACTGCGAAACGCCGATCAAGTTGAAAGCTATCGCCCACCGAGAGGTCGTTTTTTTCTGTCCAGGTCCGAAGCTGCGAGACAAATAGCTCTCTCGCTTCCACGCCAGAGTTATTCGCACTTTCTCGAGCTGACTCTTCATGCGCTTGTAACCAGCAGCCGTAGAAACAAAAAGGTATCAGCATTATGAGAGTAGCGGATCTCACTTTACGGGTTCGAGCGTGGTTCTCTTTTCTCGTCAAAATCTTCAACTCCTAACCGAAGGAAACTTGCATTTTTTATTCACACAAAGAGACGAAGCAATAAAAGTGCCACTATTAATATGAAGCCGAACTTTCTCTCAACTACGCGGTACATCCCATGGTCGCGCATGATTACTGTTTTGTTAATGTCGGTGGCCTTCAGGAAAAGTCGACACTTTTGACCCGTTTTAGTGTCGTAATTTTGACAACTTATAAGGTCCCTTGTCTGACGCCTTGCCGGAATGTGGCCAGCATTTGCCGTAAGTTGCCGCCTTGGCCCGTCAAAACGCTGAATTTTCAGTGAAAAGATCCACGATCATAAAAAAAAAGTGGCACATATATTGCTGATGGGTCGAAGGCAAACTTTTATAAGGATATCGGCAGATAGTTCGAAAACTTTAGATTATTTATGGAAGCATACTCAGACATTTTCGGAGATACAGGAAAGGCGTTACGGCTTCGTTCGAAGCGCATGGAGCTAATTTCGTCCAATATCGCTAACGCCGATGTCACTGGATACAAGTCGAAAGACATCGATTTCAAGAAGATTATGTCCAAGGAAATCGCGGGAACTCTGCAGGGGACTCATCGAGATCATTACACTGACAGCGACCCTTCCAACCCGAGATATGTTTATAGAGTTCCCATCAATCCGTCTGTAGATGGGAATACAGTCGAAGTAAATTATGAGCAGGGCCAATTTGGTCGAGAATCAACAAGGTATTCAGCAACACTCCAGTTTCTCGAATCCAGAGTTGGAGGCATAAGACGAGCCCTTCGTGGTGAATAATAGGAGCAAATAAATGTCTTTAGTTATAAACACAAATATTGCGTCATTAACGGCGCAGAGAGCTCTTCACGGCTCGGACGTAGAGATGAATACCGCGATGGAGCGATTAGCGACGGGAAAGAAAATTAACAGCTCCTCCGACGATGCGGCCGGCCTCGCGGTCGGTCAAAGGATGACAGCACAGGTTAAAGGCTTAAACATGGCGGTGAAAAATGCCGGAGATGGCATGGCAATGACGCAAACGATAGAGGGAGCGCTCACGACCATATCAGATATGTATCAGAGGATCAGAGAACTTGCAATCCAATCGGCAAATGCCACCAACTCGTCGGAGGACAGGACGTACTTGCAACAGGAGGTAAACCAATTAATCCGAGAGATAAATCGGGTATCAACAACATCAAAATTTAATGGTGAAACAATACTTGACGGTACCTTTGTAAACAAAACCATTCAGTTGGGGATGGAACAAGGGGAACAGCTTTCACTTAGCGTGCCTTCAATAGCTGCCGCCGAGCAGGGTGCTTATATGTATATTGGTCATGGGGTCGATGCAGCAGAACCCGCCGGAACACCCCCTGACAACGGCTTAACGGCGAACGAGGACATAACAATCACTGGCTTTGTCGGCAACTCTACGTTGGCGGCCACTGCGAGCGACACGGCCAAGGCTACCTCAAACAAAATAAATGCCGCCAGCTCTCTCACTGGTGTCTCTTCAATCGCGCAAACGTACGCAGGGCTGTCCTCTAGCAGTGCAACCTCGGAAACCTATTCGCTAAAGATAAACGGGGTGAGCACAGGTAATTTTTCTATATCAAGCAGCTCGGTCGAAGATGCAGTTAGAGCAATAAACGCCGTTTCAGGAAGTAGTGGAGTGACGGCGACCTCGACCTCGACGGGAACAATAAAACTTTTTGATAATGATGGCGACGATATCACCGTTGAAAATGAAACAGCTCTTGCCAATCTGTCAGTCCAGAAGTTGAACTATTCCGGTGAGGAGACGATCGGTGTGGCGCAAGGGTTGGCCGTTTCTGGTGGGAACGATTCGACTCGAGTGAGTGGGTCGGTAAAGATGATGTCAAGTGAACCCTTCAGTGTCACTCAGGCTGGAACCGACTCAGATAACGTAGCTGGCGTTAAAACCACAACACCTGCGATCGGTTTGGCTGATACACAAGCCGCTAAGACTTCGAATGCGGATTTGAATGCGCTTGCGGCGGCTCCAACCACCTACAAGATTGCTGTGACCAATACGGGTGTAACGACCGATATCTCTGTAGCCGCAGCTACGGTGGCGGGTTGGAACGCCGCATTGGATGCTACGATTCTTGGAGACAAAATCACGGCCACCGATGTTGGCGGTAAACTTGTGCTGACCGGGATCGCTGGTTTTGGTGACTTTGAATTACAAGCGAACGACACTACACCCATAGCGCTGGGCGCCGACACAGCTGGCGTAACTGGTCTCCCCGTGGCGACTTATTCTGTAGTGCTGGCTAATGGCGGCACGACGAGTATAACTGTTGCAGCCGCTACCGCTGCCGGCTGGCAGGCTGCAATAGATGCAACAAATTTAGTCGGTCAATTAACAGCAACCATAGATGCGAATAACAAGTTGGTGCTCACTGGATCTACTACCCTAGGTGATTTCACATTAAACACTGCCAATAGCGATCCGGTCCCTCTTGCCGCAAACACGGCTGGTGAAGAAGGAGAAGGTAACGGTTATTTTGTTTCTGGGACTGCTTCTCTCGATCCGGTATCTGGAATCACGGTAGCAACACAGGCTAGCGCGGGAACTGCTATTACGGCTTGTGACGCAGCATTAACCAGAGTCGCTGCCATTCGCGCCGATCTCGGCGCAATAGAAAATCGATTGAATTATACGATGGATAATTTACTTAATGTCTCTGAAAAGACCGAAGCAGCTCGGTCTCGAATTGAGGACGCGGATTTTGCACTTGAATCAGCTAGGTTGGCGAAAGCACAAGTTCTTCAACAGGCTGGAACCTCGATGCTCAGTCAAGCGAACCAGATGACTCAAATGGTTCTCGATTTACTTCGTTAATTTTTATGGAGATTTAGAATGAGCTTAGAAAGAATAATTGGAATGTCTAGTGGCGCTATGGATGCGCAGTCGAGGCGTTTAGCGCTTGCCGTAGAAAATATTTCTAATTCTGATGTTGTAAGCGGTTCCCCAGAAACAGCTTATAAAGCCAAGCGCGTAAATTTCTCAACTATCCTGGAACACCAAGTTCGTGAGGATAAAAGAGAAACCGTAGGCGGAGTAAAAATAGAGGAAGAGTATGAGGATGAGAGGGTAGTTCCCGCTACTTACGAGCCAGGCAATCCTTTAGCGGATGAAAACGGTTTCGTTTATCCCTCAAATGTCGACTCGATGATGGAGATGGTCGAGATAACCCAGGCTTCTCGGGCGTTCGAAACGAATATCGAGGCTATGAACACAGCAAAGCAATTAGCAATGCGCGCGATAGAGACGTTACGGAAATAATTTATCTGCAATTAGGAGATGAGAATGGATTTTTCTAGTTTACAAGGAGTAACTTCTTCAACGGCTCCAAATGCGAATGGAGCGAATAAAGAGTCGGAGTTAGACAGGCAAGCCTTTTTAAAACTCTTTACGACACAGCTTCAGAATCAGAACCCACTGGAGCCAGTTAAAAACGAGGCTTTCATTGCTCAGCTGGCTCAATTTTCGACACTAGAGGCGACCTCTAGTATGTCAAACTCATTTTCCACTTTCATTGATGAGCAAAGAGCTCAGAATTTGACTCGAGGGGCAGCACTGATCGGGAAAAAAGTCTTTATGGAGAATGGCGTTTTCCACCAAATTGGGGGCGCTTCTATAGAGGGTTCTTTGAATTTGCGACAGTCAGCTGATGGGATAGCAATATCGGTGAAGGACGCAAAGACTGGAACAGTCTTAAACCGATTTGATCTCGGTAGTCAAAAACCGGGAGAGGTCTCCTTTATTTGGAATGGGGGTGACAGCGAAGGCAAACAAGCACCTGCGGGCGATTATATTTTCACTGCGGAAGCAACAAAAAATGGCCAAACTCGAACGTTAACCACTTTTGCTCCTCGAGAAATCAGAGGAATCAGTTGGGATCATGAGGCTGGAACAGCTTATCTCGACCTCGAGGGCGGTTATGTTCTCCCACTCGAACATGTCAAAAAAATTTCCAGTTAACTTTGATAATCAAGCAAGCAAGCAAGGAAGATAAATGTCATTTTTTACCTCTTTAACAGGGCTAAGGGCTGCAAACACTGAACTAGCTGTTACGAGCAACAATATTGCAAACGCGGGTACTACAGGCTTTAAAAAATCTAAAGCTTCTTTTGGTGATATTTTCGCAAAGTCGCCGCTCCAGACCCAAACGGTAGGGCAGGGCGTTGCGTTGAAGACGATAAAACAAGAGTTCAGTCAAGGGAGTATCGAATTCTCCTCGAACACCCTTGATTTAGCGATAACAGGTGATGGTTTTTTTCCACTAGAGTCGGCAGATGGGCAAACGAGAGTGTTCTCACGTAGCGGGGCCTTCATTTTAAATGAAACGGGTAATGTAGTTAACAGGAGCGGACAACGGCTACTTGCTTCAATGGTTGATGGCTCCGGAAAGGCAATCGGCGGAGAGCTTCAGACAGTAACGCTTTCTCCTCAAACTGTCGGCGAGGCTTCAGCAACGACTGAAATCGATTTATCTATAAATCTTCCTTCTTCGGCAGAGGTTATAGACCTGCCATTTGACCCCGATAATCCTGCTAGCTACAACAAGTCATCGGTAATAGATCTTTACGACGCAGGCGGAAACGCTTATCCAGCGACGATCTACTATGTAAAGACCGCGAGTGCTGATGCCGCTAATGTTGGCGGCTCAACTTATAATCCCGGAGTAAATCAAACCACTAACAAATGGCAAACTTATACGCTGATAGAAGGCGTTAATTTACAGCCGGCGTTGCAGCAAGCTGTAAGTGAGAAAGGGGAGCCTCTTTTCGTAAACCAGTATGGTGAGATACGTGCCGAGAACGAGATTGCTGATGAATTGGTGCTCGGAAAATCACCTAAATTCACGCTGGATAATTTAGTTGATGTGAAACCCTCTTTGCCTGCCAGCTCTTCTGGTGGAGAAGTTCCGTTCGATCTTGGAGTAGCCCAGGGTTTCAATTTTTTCCGAGATTTACAAGAGGCAGAAGGAACCTTTGATCTGGCAAGTTTAGAAAACTTCTTCTCATTGGATGTCGATAATTCTGGTAATCCCGTAACGGTTAACTTGTCTGAACTAGCGCAGGAGGATAGAGAGATATCTGGCGCGGAGATAGCACGATTAATGGAGAATCAGCTGAATGAAGCTTTTGGTGATTCACGGTATTTTGATCTCACGACACCCTCCGACAGGCAATTCTCAGTCAACTACAAACTAGGTGAAGATGAGTTAGTCGCTGATATCGATTTAGAGGTTGTTTTTCCCGACGCGATTGCTCAGTCCTCGGCGACAACTGATCAGCTGGTGGGAGCAATCCAAGCCGATTTGGATGCGGCGCTGGGAGCAGACGTTTTGACTGTAGCGTACGACCCAGTCAATAGGAATTTCAGCTATTCACCGACCTTTGTAGGAGCGGAGGTAACACTGGAGGCAGGCCCAACAGGTACTAATGAGCTGTTTGGTCTTTCGACAATTCCCAAGGCGTTAAATAACGACTTGGTGGATGGAACTGGCTTTAACGTTATTCCCAACGGAGCTTTTATAAGGCCTGAGGAAGAGCAGCGTTATGGTATCGATGTGGTATTTAATGCCGTGACCAATAATTTTGAAATAAGCTCTGGAACAACCGGAGACTCTTCCTCCTTAACATTGAATTTTGATGTTGGAGCTGGATTCAATGAAAGTGCCGCGACTTTTCTGGGTTACCCGGCAACGGCAGCGGATCCATCTCTAACGGTTGTTCAGTCTGATGTAGCGTTGCGAGGACTGGAATCAACCCCGGCGGTTACATTCGGTTCACCTATGTCGCTGAATGTAGAGGAAGTTTTTGCCGTAACCTCCTTTAATAACAGGGTAAACGTAACCGTGAACGGTATTTCTGGCAACATCGAGCTGCCCGAGGGTGCGAATTATACGATAGATACGTTTACCGAAGAGCTGGCTAGACAGATAAACCAATTGGCTGACGAGAGTGGTAAAACCGTGTCTGGTGTGTCGGTTGAATACGATAATGAGACCAAAGCATTGGTTTTTACGACGGGTACCACTGGCAATAAGTCCTTCATAAAAGTGTCGGGAGATGGCATTTGGGGCCTTGCCAATACCACTCCAGGCAGAGGAACTACGACGTCCTGGATAGATCCTCGGCAGTCTGTGGAAACTATAGACGGTGCTCCCTTTAGTATTTTCATAGATGAGTTCGGAAACGAAACAACAGATCCAACAGGGTTTACAGAATTACCTGCCTGGTCGCCTGTATATTTGGACAAGGGAGAATTGACATTTGATAAGCAGGGGAACCTTATATCCCCGACCGGCGGGCTTCAAATGGAAACTGCTTTTTTGTTGGGTGGTGGTTCGTTGGACCTCTCGTTAGACTTTTCTGGAACTACCCAGTTTAATCAAGCTTTTAACGTCAAATATCAAAAACAAGATGGTCTTCCGGAGGGTGATTTAGTCGGTTTAGATATTGGAGACGACGGGCTCATTATAGCCAGTTACTCAAATGGTACCCAGCTCTCTGTTGGGAAGATCCTGCTAGCGAATTTCCCAAGCGCGGACGGACTTAGTGCTCGTGGAGATAGCGCATTTCTTGCTACAGCTAAATCTGGGGTCCCTCTATTCGGAGAGCCAGGATCATCCGCCTTTGGGTCAATAAGAGCGGGCGCTCTCGAGCGTTCGAATGTTGATCTAACTTCCGAATTGATTGGATTGATTACAGCGCAGAGAAATTTTCAGGCTAATGCTAAAGCGATAGAGACGTCGAGTACTCTCACGTCAACAATACTCAATATCTAAATATAAGGATGAAGGAGAAAGAAAATTGGATAAGAGCATAGTACAGCTTGTCTCAGATGTTCGTATAGAAAGGACAAGAGAAGCGCATATGCTTCACGAGCTCTCTAACGTATCCACACTGGGTTTCAAGCGAGCTTTTGAACAACATGGGACAAGTATCTCGAATGGAAGGACGGTCGCGGATGACAGCGTATTGTCAAAGACTCTAGTCGAGCTGAAAGAGGGCCCAAAGATATATACGGGAAACCCCTTAGATCTCTATATGAACAAGGACACCCTTTTGGGGATACTCGACGAAACTGGAACAGTGAATTTCACTAGACGTGGAGATTTAAGATTGAGTTCCGACAATGAACTCATTATCGGCAGCGGCCAAAGGGTGGCTTCTGATAACGAAGATCCTATTGTCGTGCCTCCCAACCAGATTATCTCAATTTCTCCCGAGGGGGTTATTTATGCGCTAGATCCTCAGCAGGAAACGGCTGAGCAGGTCGAGGTAGGAAGGTTGATGCTGCGAGACGCAAGTGAAGTCGATCTCGTCAAGTTAGAGAATGGTTTCTTTGCAGTTGATGGCCTTCCGGTTGGGGATTTTGAATCAGGACCTGAGCCGGTGTCGGTCAGTGTCGGTGTGATAGAGGGAAGCACAGTAAATGCGATGGAAGTGATGATCGAGTTGATGAATCACATGCGCAGTTTTGAAATGAAAATAAAACTTGTTAAGGATTTAGACGAATTGGGAGAGTCCAATTCCACACTTATGCGGCTGGCTTAAAAAAGGAAAAAAAATGGATGCATCACTTTATGTGGCGAAAACTGGGTTGAATGCCCAACAAACAAGAATGAACGTGGTCGCGAATAATCTAGCGAACGTTAACACCGTCGGATTTAAAAAAGATCGAGCTGTCTTTGAGGATCTTCTGTATCTAAATATAAGCCAGGCGGGAGGTCAAACGGGTGCCGATACTGTAGCTCCCACAGGTTTTATGTTAGGCACAGGTAGTAGGGTGGTAGCCTCGGAGAAGATTCAAGCTCAAGGAAATATGATCTCAACCGAAAACTCTCTCGATATTGCTATCGAAGGTCCTGGGCACTTTCAAATTCTGCAGCAGGATGGAAACTTTGCCTATACCAGAGACGGGAGCTTTATGCTCTCGGAAGAAGGGGAGTTGGTTACCGCGAGTGGGTTATTGCTCCAGCCTCAAATAGTGATTCCTCCTGAGGCTAATTCGATAACCATTGGAAGGGATGGCACGGTCTCGGTAGAGCTTGCGAACGGTGGTGGATCTCAGCAACTAGGTCAGATTCAGATCGCTCGGTTTGTCAATCCCGCTGGTTTAGAGGCAATGGGTTCCAATTTATTCAAGCCCACTACAGCTAGCGGCCAGCCTTTGATTCTTAACCCAACAGAACAAGGCGCTGGAAGTCTAGCTCAAGGTATGTTGGAAGCCTCTAATGTTAATGTCGTTGAAGAACTGGTTACGATGATAGAGACACAGCGCGCATATGAAGTAAATTCTAAGGCGATCTCTGCTATTGATTCGATGCTCAGATTCCTCAATAACAATCTGTAATTTTTGAGAAAGTCGATGCGTTTAATTTTTGCACTATTGATCCCGAAACTCCTTTTAGGGTGTTCAAGCGTTGCCCATATAGACAATTTAGCAAGCGACCCGTTTATACCCGTTACTCCCCCTATTGAAAAAGGTGTAACTCAAGCTACTGGCTCGATATTTGTTGATGAACCTGGCAGTAGGTATTTTGGTTATAAAAAGACATTCCAAGCCGGAGACGTATTAACGGTGATACTGACCGAATCAACAAGGGCCCAACGTCGAAGCGGTCTTGAGGCGGTAAAGGAGGGCTCCAATTCTCCGTTGAGAGGGTTGCAGGCCCTAATCGATAGACCGATCAACACAACAGTTGGAGGAATGCCTTGGGTCAAACGTCAGTCTTTAGATGCCTATAAGGCCACCGACTTTGATGACTTGACTGTGGAGACTAAAGGTAGAGGGAGTGCTAATCAGGCTGCGTCTCTGGATGGCGCTTTGGCAGTCATGGTCACGCAGGTGCTCCCGAATGGTAATTTAGTTATCCAAGGCCAGAAGAGGCTTTCTTTGAGCGAGGGCAGTGAAACCGTAAAAGTGCGGGGGGTAGTCGCCATAGCAGATATACAGCCGGACAACACAGTCTTGAGCTCAAGAATAGCTGGAGCGCAAATAGCTTACCAAGGCAGCGGTGAGCTCGCGGAGTTCGCGAAGGTTAATTGGGGAACACGTTTTTTCAACAAAGTATGGCCGTTTTAGTGAAAAAGAGAGTAAGAAATATGATTAGCCCCTTTCGAATCCTAGTTGCGCTCATAATAGTGCTCATAGCAAATAGCGTGTTTGCTGATCGCATTAAAGATCTTACCTCGGTAGCTGGAGCCCGATCGAATCAATTAATTGGATTCGGTTTGGTGGTTGGGCTAGCAGGAACGGGAGACCGAGATAAAATTTCCTTCACAGCCCAATCCTTAAAGGCCACCTTGGAACGTTTAGGGGTTGAAGTCGATGGCCCCATATCCAACTACGATCTGTTTGCTAGGGGAGTATCCAATCTTGCATATGATAAAACGAAGCTAGATAACGTAGCTTCCGTAATTGTGACGGCCACCTTGCCGCCCTTTGCTAAGCCTGGCCAAGTAATTGATGTCAATGTCGCTACCGCGGGTCTTGCCTCGAGTTTGAGAGGTGGCAACCTCATAATGACGGAGCTGCGAGGCGCAGATGGGGAAATTTATGCTCTTGCTCAAGGGCTTCTGACCGTTTCAGGGGTCGATGTAAACGCGGCCGGCTCGAGTGTTAGTATTGGTGTTCCCACCTCAGGGAGAGTTCCGGGAGGAGCCATAGTAGAGCGTGAAGTCCGCTCACCCTTTTATAGTTCGGAGCATATTGTCCTGAATACCCGACAAACCGACTTTACTACGGTAAACGCAATAACGGACGCCATAAACAGTAAGTTCGGCGAGGGAACAGCGAAGTCCCTCGACGGGAGGTCCCTCGCGATCCTCGCCCCTGCGGAGGTGTCGGCGAGAGTCTCATTTCTGAGCATGGTAGAAAATATAGACGTAATACCTGGAGAACCGACCGCCCGCGTGGTAGTGAATTCAAGGACCGGGACCGTTGTTATTAGCCGAGGTGTTCGTGTAACTGCTGCTGCAGTAACACAAGGAGCGCTTTCAGTAACGATCTCAGCGACCAATGAAGTAGTCCAACCACAAACCCAGATAGCCGTAGGTCAAGCAGGCGTCGCGGGGCAAGCCGCTCCTGTAGCGAATGCTGACATAGAAGTAGTAGAGGAGATTCGGCCGATGTTCCTTTTTCAGCCTGGTATAGATTTGAGAGAGATCGTTGATGCCGTAAATTCTGTAGGCGCGACTCCGTCTTCTTTAATTGCGATTTTAGAGGCACTAAAAAGTGCTGGAAGTTTGCGTGCGGAATTGGTCGTTATTTAGAGATCGTAAATGATTGAGCTTAATAATAACTTTTATCAACCTACCCTTGGTTCTACGAAGCTTCAACAAGTACAAGAGGCTAAAAAACCAGATTCTGACTCCGCTATCAAAGAGGCGTCAGAGCAATTCGAGTCATTGTTTGTGGATATGATGCTACGTTCTATGAGGAAAGCCACGCAAAAATCAGGCCTTTTGGATTCTCATGCAACACAAACCTACGAGCAACTATTTGACCAGGAGATTGCGAAAAATCTCAGTCAATCCAGAGTTTTTGGCATTGCAGAGGTCATTGAAAGGCAGCTCCAATACATCGAAAGGCCAGGACAAAAAAATCAATTGGCTTTTACTACGGCCTCAAAGATTGGCCTCTATTTAGAGCCGGACGAAGCAGTGTCAAATGAAGCCGATGGATCGAAAATGTCAGATTCCATAGCAAACCAGAGAGAGAATTAGATTTTGACATGAGTGATTTACTTATTACTGGCAGCAATGCCGTTAGAAATAGCCAGTTGGCATTAAATGTCGTAAGCAACAACATAGCCAATGTCAATACCGAAGGCTATGTGAAGCAGAGCCTAAATTACGCTGAGACCCCTAGCGCGGTGGTTGGGGCCGTCTCGATCGGGACCGGTGCTATAGCTGATGGGATCAGTAGAGCTTATGATGGTCTTATCGAGGGTGCTTTGAGATCGAGTGAGAGCGATTTGGTCGCCAAAGAGGCCCTGTTAGAATACACCAATAAATTGATAGATTTTCTAGGTGATGAGGAGGCTTCACTTCTGCCCGCCTTAGGCGATTTTTTTGATAACGTCAGGGGGCTCGCTAACGATGCTTCTTCAACGGTTCGTAGAGATCAGTTGTTAGCAAGTGGAGGTTCTTTGGCAAGTCGATTCAATGGAATCGCTGCCCAACTAGAAAGTTTCTCTACGGACTCGAGAGAAGCGTTAGAAGACAAAGTAGCTCAAGCAAATGAATTGATAAACGAGTTAGCGCTGGTAAACAAAAAGCTCATAAGAGTCCAGGAGCTTTCTAAGCAGCCTCCAGAGTTACTGAATCTTCGAGACAGACTATTGCGTGACCTAGCCGGCTTCGTAAAGACGAGCGTTGTAGAAAAAGCTAACGGCAGCTTCGAGTTATCTATAGGGTCAGTAGATAAAGTGCTCGTAGATAAGAACGGTGCCGGGCAATTAGAAGTTCGATTTTCGCGAGGGGATTTGCAGAAGCTTGAAATCTTTCAGTCATCGAGTTCCGGAGAATCGCGAATAAATAGTCCCGGAGGACAGCTGGCTGGGGTTTTGGACTTTAGGGATAGAATCCTGGCACCTGTATCAGCAGGTCTAGAAGGAGTCGCTGCTAGCTTCTTGAAAAATATTAATGCCATTCACTCGAACGGAGTTGATCTGCTTGGTAATACGGGGAAAGATTTATTTATGGCTCGGCCTTCATTTCAGTTCGAGTATCCTGACAAGAGCGGACGATTGCAAATAGTAATCGAAGGAGATCCAAATCAACATGCTAGTAATGCCTATCGCGCCGAATTTGATAACGCAAAAAATATGTGGAAAGTGCGGAGCTCCTCTGGCGAAGTCTTTTTAGCGCATAGAGATGATGCTTCTATAGAGGTCGATGGCCTTCGAATCAGTATTTCGGGTGAGGCTCAGGATGGAGACATTGTCAACATAACAAAAGAAAGCAATATTGCAGCTAATATTAAGCTGAGTATTGAAGATCATCGGTTGATAGCCGCATCCGGCTCGCATGGGTTAGTTGCGTTCGATTCAAACACGGGGGCTTCGTCGGCAAGTTTAGAGATCGATCGTAGCGATGTTAAGGGCTCCCAACCAGCTTTAGCTAAGCTTATTGAAAACAACTTATATGCCCGCGAAGGGGTATCTTTCCAACACAGCTTGGATGATGCGGCTTTCGCGATCAAAGCTGGGGAAAAAGACGTTAAGTTGCGATTTGACGGGCAACAGCTAGATTCATCAGAGCTTCAGGTTTTTACGCGTGGGGGGGTGCACTTATTCGGTAAAAAGCTAGAAGGACCGGTGGCGGAGCGAATTCTTCATGAAGGCAACTCCTTCTATCAAGGGGTTACCTATAACGATTCCTATCTTAATGGAGGAGCGTCGGAGATCCGGGTTGATATAGCAAACTTGTCTAGGACAGATGGTAAGCTAAACATCAATGGAGAGCTTATAAGTACTGGGTTGCCTGTCCCGTCAGCGCTTGAGATCGTGAATTTGGTGAATCAAGTTTCTGAAACAACTGGTGTTGTAGCTGAGATAGAGAATGGTAAAACCCTGGTCTTACGCAATGAGGCAGGGAAAGAGGGTAATCAAATTGATTTGGGCGACGAAAGTGGCCTCTTGACTAATGTTGCGGGTGTAGCGGTCCCGGAAGATTATCTAAACAATGGTTGGCGAGCGGGAGTATTTTCAAACGCTTCCTTTAATACTGCAGAGAGTGGACAAAGGTACCTGCGGCAGGAGGCTATGTTTTTGGGTGAAAGTATCCAGAACGCAATCAACACGACTGGTAATCAAATAGACTTCATAGGTCCAGGTGCGATGAATCTAAACGGCCATGCTTTAGGTGCGTTGACCCTAGAAGCCGACCAGGTTTTCTCTTCGCAAGTGGCCGTTGATTGGTTAAACACTAATATCGCAGAATTTGAATTGCCTTTGAGCGCGGGATTGGTTACCACCGTGACGATTAACCCTGACGAGCTAACTGGCTTAGGCGGGGAAATCGAAATTAATGGGGTGTTGATAGGACAGCAACAACCATTTCTTGATTTGAGGGAGATGGCTTCTGCGATCAACGCAGCGGTTGATGCTTCTGGAGTTGAGGCCTCAGTTGGTCTCGATGGAGCCCTTACTTTGCGTAACTCTGATGCGGCCAACAGAGATGCAGCAATCTTAATTGGAGATGCCAGCACTGCCGTGCCAGACCGAACTGGGGTCTATTCCTCAGCGCTAGAGATTGTATATGACCGCGGTGTTGGAGATGACACCGAATACGAGATCTCGCTAACCTTAGGCCAAACCGGAGGCTTCGCTGACTTTGCGAAATTGGGATTAAAGCCAGTCGTTGAGCTAAAAGGAGATTTGGAAGAGGATTTAATAGTATTCGTCTCGGGTGCTGAAGGTGGTATTTCCAGGGTCTCGGCGGAATATTCGGAAACCACACCGAATAATAATTACCTGATGGACCGCTCGTTACGCCTTGAATTTACTGAAAATGACAAATACAGGTTTCTTGATGAAAAAACTGGCACAGTACTAACACAGGGCAGTTATGAACCTGATACGCGGCTAGAGTTTAACGGCCTAATGATTGAGATTTCAGGTGTTCCAACGACGGGCGATCAGTTCTTGATCTCCCCACTCGCTCGCGGCCAAGGAGATACATCGACCTTGGCAAGGATGTCATCTCTTGAGAGTGCGAAAATATTTGAAGATTCCCAAAGCCTCCAAGATGGGTATCTTTCGGTTCTAGGAAAAGCGGGTTCTCTATCAAACCAGGCTCGAGTCGCCCGAGAGGCCTATTCAGTGCTTAAGGATCAGGCTGAGGAGCGAAGAGAGGGTCTGTCGGGAGTCAATTTAGATGAAGAAGCAGGGAGCCTGATTCGGTTTCAACAGTCCTATCAGGCCTCAGCCAGGTTAGTGCGAACGGCAAATGAACTTTTCGACACAATCGTGAGGCTATGACTTACAACAAAAATGGAAAGTTATTATGAAAGTATCTACGCAATATTTTTATGAGAAATCGCTGAGTAATTTACAAAAGGCGCAGTCTGAGGCCTCTAAATCCAATGAACAGTTGTCTACAGGTAAATCTCTCGTTCGACCAAGTGATGACACCTTAAAGCTTCGAACTGTAGCCAACTTGAATCGGTCGATTACTTCGTTGGAAAACTTTTCCGGAAATGTGGAACACTTGCTTAACAGACTCTCTTTGGAGGAAAGTGTAGTTCTATCGGCTTCTGATGCGACGGTTCGTATCAAAGAGCTCGCCATTCAAGCCAGCAACGCCACTTATTCTCAAGATGACCGACGTATTATGGCAAGCGAGGTCGAGTCCTTACGTGAACACCTGCTTTCTCTTGCAAACAGCAGAGATGCTAATGGTTCGGCAATATTCGGAGGATCTCGGACGGAGTCGGAGCCTTTTGTTGAATCGGACGATGGTCGGATAAGATACCAGGGAGACGACCAGGTCATGCGAGTCGAGGTGGCGGACGGTAGATCCTTGGCAAAAAACAGAGCTGGATTGCAGGTTTTCGCCAGCACGAGACGAATCGATGAAGAGGGCGAAGTAAAAAGTGTTGGCTTTTTTGACGTGATAGATGACCTAGTTGAAAGTTTAAACAATCCGAAAAAGACGCAAATCGTTATTCCTCCTAACGGGTTATCGGATGAGAACGGAGCGCTCGTTATTAACGGAGTTGAAATAAGTAAGGAAGGGGATAGGCCAGATATAGCTGGTATTACGGAACTTATTAATAATGAATCAGATAGAACAAAAGTAGTCGCTTCCCAGGACGAAGAGGGAAACCTTGTTATCGAAAACCTTGATGGCTACAAAGGAGAGACAATAATTTTTGGTGAAGCCCCTGGGCTATTTAAGGATATTTCCGGAGTGTTAAATCCGCTTGCGGAGTCCAGGCTTTGGGAGAGAAGTATTTCCGAGGTAGGCGCCTTACACGATTCTTTGTCCTTAGCGGTAGGAAGCTTAGGTAGTGAAATCAGCAGTGCCGAGTATCAAAAGGAACTGAACCTAAATGCTGAAATACGTCTGAAGCAATTGAAATCATCTGAGGTTGACGTGGATTTCGCGGAAGTTGTCTCTCGATTCAATGCTGAGTTATCTAGGCTAGAAGCTTCTCAAGCTGCTTTCGGCAAGCTAACCCGACTTTCTCTGTTTGAGTATCTTTAGACAAAAATCTAAGTATAGCTGGGGTGTGTTATCTAAATGGCGACGAGCGAAAAAAGAGAGGTCGTTAATTGTTGGGGTTGTCGTCATTTCAAGATAAGTTGGGACAGAAACTTTCCATACCTTTGCTCATATCTTGGTTTTAAAAGCCATCGACTCCCGTGCCTAGAGGTGCTGGCTTCGAGTGGCCAAAAATGCCTTGCGTTCTCTCGGAAATCAAAAGAGAGTGTCAAATAAAGAGCCAACCCAATTGCGCTGAGCGTGCATCTGTCAAGGATTGGTTGTCATAGAAACGACGTCAAGGTTAAATCGAGCCTCAAGTGTAAAGTGGCGCAAAAAGGATTAATAATGCTAAGGAGTTTGGTTGTCATTTTGTCATTGACGATACCATTGGGTGCCGTCAATTCAGAGCCTTTTACGGCGGGTTTAACCGCACTTTCTCGAGAACACGCCTCCACGGCCTTCAGAGCGTGGATGAAGGTGGCAGAGCAAGGTAGTGCAGAAGGACAAAATAATGTTGCGTATCTATATGAGCGAGGGCTTGGCGTGAAGCTGGATTATAAGAAAGCCGAGAAATGGTACTTACTCGCTTCAGAGCAAGGGCTGCCAGTAGCAAAATATAATTTGGCTATGCTTACTTACAAAGGACATATAAACAATAGAGACACTAGAAAGTCGGTAGAGTGGCTCCGCCAGGCCGATGAGTCCGGCCATATTCCCTCCACATATATGCTGGGAGTGTTATACATGAGAGGAGAGGGGATATTTAAAAACACAGATCGTGCTTTTGAGCTTTTTTACCGTGCAGCGAAAGCGGGTAGCGTCAGAGCGCAATATATGGTGGGTTACATTTATCAGTCAGGAATGATCGATCCTGATGAAGATTCTGACTCAGAGAAAGGCTATTTCTGGTCAGCAGTTGCACTGATCAATGGGTTTGAGAAAGCTCGACTAGTTATGATTAATGCCGCGAAAAATATGTCCGATCAACAAGAAGCGCAACTGATAAAAGAGGCAGAGGCCTGTATTGAGAGCGCATATAAAAATTGTCTTTGAATTGTCTAAAGTTTTCTGAGATCTCACCGACTTACCAATTGACAAAGAAATAGGGCAACGGGATGACCGCATCTGCTTACACGAGATACGTCCGTTCGCTAGTAGAGCACGGTGAAAGAAGAATTACAGAGATTAACTGGCTTTTTGAGTCGGTAGATCGCTCTTTAACTTTCGCTCGATCAAATTTTATGAACGGGAAAAAATCACGTGGTTACATATCCTTAAGGCATGCAAAAAATCTGACCGGATTTCTAAATCGATCGCTAGGGAATATTCCGGACCCGAAGCTTAAAGCCCATTTGGAAGAGTTCTTTGGTTATGTGGACCAAGCAATAGAAACCTCTATGAGAGTTCCAATCACGGAGGAGTTAAAGGAAATGCAAACGCTGTTGTCTGAACTCCACGGAGGTTGGCTTCATTTAGTCGCTCCCATTAGGGGCCATCAAAAACAATCCCTGGAAAGCCAGCGGCAAGCGTCCTCAGAAAGTTAAGGTTTCTCATTGCCCAATCTCAATTTCCACCCTCCTATTTTGTGCTCTTCCTTCTATAGTAGAATTATCGGCTTCGGGGCGCGTTTCGGCGAAGCCGTAGACTCTTAACCGAGAATCATTGATTGCGGAATCTTGCCGCATAAAGTCGGCAACAGATGAAGCTCTGGCAGATGAAAGGTCCCAATTGCTTTGGAATCGATTACTAAAGACTGTGTTAATAGGAATATTATCGGTATGCCCTGATATAGTAATCCTCTCCGGATTATTCCTGATGGATTGCCTGACCCTTTGAAGTGTCGGAAGAAAGGATCTTTTGATCGTAGCAGATCCGGATTCGAAGGAATCCTGCGATGCCAAGCTGATAAGTATTTTTTTATCTACCAACTCAATCTTTGCTAGTCCTTTTTGCAACTCTTCCTTTAGGTTTAGCTCGAGGGATTGGAATTGTTCCTGAATCCGCTGGGCATATCCCTCATCTCTAGCAAAATCGGTGAGTTGTAGGTCTACATGCTCAACAACCACCTCTGTTGCGATTTCGGCTTGTAGATCCGCAACTTTCGCATACAGCTCGAGACTATCGGAGTCAATCTCGCCTTCGGCGAGATCCTCCTTGGAGTTTGCATCGTTATCAGCGTCATCATCGCCAATAACCGTAACGACTAACTTACCGGTATCTCCTTTTAGCTCAATTTTACCCGCGGCAATTTCCTTAGCAAAAGTCTCTTTGAGAATTTCCAGATCCGCATAAGTGTCAAATTCTCCCGCATATTCCGAAACAGCTAGTGTCACCTCTTGTGGCGCCTCTTTTGTCGTGCGTTCCTTCACCTCAAAAGACCTCTGCGTCTTTTGGTTTTTAAAATTCATAGCGGTGACCTTATCGCCTTGAGGCATTTGCTCACCCCCCTGACTAGTAATAAACCCCATGCTTTGTTTTAGAACGCTTCCAAGGGCTTTCCATTCGTCCGGATCAGCTACCCTGGTTTGAGAAACTAGCAGCACAAAAAATGCCATAAGAAGTGTTGCCAAGTCCGCAAAAGTTGACATCCAAGGAGGCGATCCTGGAGGACATTCAACCTCCTCTCCTCTGATAGTTTGGATATTACTCATCTAAATAAATCTCGATTCTTCGATTCTTCGCTCTTCCTTTTGCTGAGGCGTTATCACCGATAGGTTTGCTATCAGCCAACCCGCTGATAGTTAGACGACCATTTTGGAGAGAGGTTTTTTGAACAAGAAAGTCGGCCACCGAGGCCGCCCTCGCTGCAGAAAGGTCGAAGTTTGACTTAAAGGTTCTACTGAATCCCACCATCTGATTATCCGTATGTCCCTCTATGCGAATTATTCCTCTTGTTTTAGCTAATGCATTTCCCACTCTCAAAAGCGTTGCTTCAAAATTACCGGATAGTTTTGCCTGTCCCGAAAGAAAGCTATCTGCTCTCGTTAGACGGATCAAAACGCTATCTCCTACTTGTTCTATCTCAGCAATCCCGTCATCAATTTCGTCGTTGAGTGCCTCCCTGATCTCTTCTATGCTACTCCTGTTAACTATCTCCTTGCCTCTTGGCTCCCAGTTTTTATTGCGCTTGAATATAACTTCTGAGTTAGCAAAGGTGGTTAAATCATGTAGCTTTTTGGCGACTTCTATCGTTTCTTGTGTTACCCCGCCTTTCGACTTGTTTTTTTTGCCTTTGGAGCCGGTATCCCCTTCAGTCATTTCAATGACGATTTTTTCTCCATCCTTCGTGACCGTAACCTGCCCGGACTCGAGCTCATACTCAAGCTCTTCGAGGATCTGAATATACTCTCCCTGCACTTTCGACACAGCGGTACCACGCTCAGTCATCTGTTGTAAGAACTCCTGCGTCGTATCCTTCGAACTTTGGGTAGGATCGGAGTCTATGGTGCGTTCTGCCTCGGCAGGAGTGAACTTTGTCTCAATGAGGGTTTCGCCCATAGGAATCTCCAAACGCGGCACTTTTCGCTCAACCCCAAATGTTTCAGCTAGGGACCCCAGGACTGTTTCCATACGCGGGGAGTCCACCACCGACCTGGCCAAAATCAGTACAAAAAACGCCATGAGTAAAGTGCCTAAATCCGAAAAAGTCGCCATCCAAGGAGGTGCCTGGCTCGGACAGGAATCCTCGTCGCCAACTGCCGCCTGACTTGTTTCGTCGTCCTCAATAGGCTTCCCTGATAGATCGGAGGTTTCGCTATTTCCTTGCGCGCTTACAGGGATCTCAGCCATGCCGAAAAGTCCTAGGCTGCTTCTGCACTATTTTGTGCCATTTCCTCTCTCGCTTTGGCAGCTAGCCTGCTTGATAGCCGGTCTGCTATCAATCTGGGGTTTGTATTGGATTTAATAAGCAGACATCCCTCTAGGATCAGCTGATTTATAAGCATGTCGGTTTTTGAGTATCCCTCTAGCTTTTCCGCCCAGGGTTTACAGATAACATAAGCCACGACCGCTCCCCATAGCGTGGTTAAGAGAGCTATTGCGAAACTATCTCCGATACCTTTGAGGTCATCCATATTTTTCAACATGCCAACCAGACCGATCATTGTCCCCACCATTCCAAAAGAAGGCGCAACGTCGGCCCAGAACTTAAGCATGTCAACGTTTACTTTCTCGCGTTCCCTCTGAATTGCAATCTCAGTATTGAGAGTCGCCTCTATAATTGAAGCTTCAGTACCGTCTACTACAAGATTTACAGCTTTTTGAAGAAACTTATTTCGGACTTCCACGTTTTGCATGGCAATTGGCCCATCGCGTCGATTAACATTAGCCAATTCCACGATTTCATTCACAAGCTTCAATTGGTCGGGTTGGGAATAATGCAGATATTTAATGAAGCTAGCCATCATGGCGAAGAACTCGCCAAGAGAATTTCTGGCCATTGTGCAGCCCAGCGAGCCTCCCGCAACAAAGAGTAAAACATCGGGCTGGGCAAAACCGGTGCCGAAAGGTACTCCGGTGCCGTCGATCATGTACCACATTCCGAAAGCCGCGGCCCCAATACCTACCAAGACGGTCAGTATCTGCATTTTAAAGGCGCTCCCTATTTTTGATAATTCGGAGGGGAAGGGTAAGACTTTTGTGAAAAATCCACCACTAGATTCTTAATTTTTATTGATGAACGCGCAGTAAGATGGTGTTCCCGACTTAGAATTATTTCTCTATCCTCCGCGCCTAGTCGTTTGCGCGCGCGATAAAGGCCCAAGCAGTGCTGAGTTCATCCATTGCTGTTTTAATTTTTATAAGACTATCTCTGTCTCTAGAATTTTTTGCTCTTAACAAACTT
>MDTG01396080.1_pt1 | contig 24919 bp, 27 predicted proteins | sample 811421 | NCBI WGS metagenome assembly MDTG01 (sample SAMN05326645, study PRJNA326480) | marine metagenome | isolation source: seawater | place: Pacific Ocean: South East | collected 2011 | reverse complement strand
TTTTGAACCAGACTATTGTGCTGAAAGATTAAATTCTAATCCATGGATTGTTCAACCATTTGAAAAATATGAGGAAATTAGGATTGAGGATCTAAAAAAAAATCACCAAAGTAAAAGGGGCTAGAGATCTAGCCCCTTGAATTTATTATGCTACCGCAAAACTTACGACACTAAGGACTGCAATCAACCAGATCGCAGGTGATGTAGAGTTAAATTTACCTGTAAAAATTTTAATCAAAGCATAAGCTATGAATGATAGAGCGATTCCATGACTTATACTATACGTTAAAGGCATAGTAACCATAGCTACTACTGCTGGCGCAGATTCTGCTATATCATTCCAGTCAATGTCAGTAATATTCCTTACAAATAGCACTGCTACATATAACAATGCTGCCCCATCAATTTCTTTTGGCAAACTTGTGGCCAAAGGCGAAAAAAATAAGCAAGCTAAAAATAGAACACCTATTACTAATGAAGTCATACCGGTTCTTCCACCAGCTTTAACTCCTGCGCCAGACTCGACATAACTTGTTACTGTGGTTGTTCCCATAAATGCACCAGCTACTGTACCAACACTGTCTGACAACATAGCTTTATTAATATCTTTTACTTTTCCATTCTTTTCTACCTTTCCAGCAACGTTAGCAACTGAAGTTAAAGTGCCTGCGGTATCAAAAAAATCTATGAACAGTAATGTAAATATTACAGTCGACATTCCTGCCGTGAAGGCAGCACCTAAATCAAAATCAAATAAGTAAGTCATTGGAGGCGGACTACTTACGACTCCATTAAATTTTCCTAAACCAGTGACCCAAGCGATAATACTAAAAAATAAAATACCAATTATAATATTTCCTTTTATTTTCATTTTTTCCATTACTATCATCGAAACAAATGCTAAGCATCCTAAAAGCACTAAAGGATTTTTTATATCTCCTAATGTGACTAAAGTTACAGGGTGATCACCAACAACCCCCATAATTTCAAGACCTATAATTGCTAAAAAGAAACCAATACCGGCACCAATACCAAGTTTCAAACTTCTCGGGATCGAATTTATCAACCACGCTCTAATTGGTGTTAAAGAGATGATTAAAAATAGTATTCCAGCGACTAACACAGCTCCCAGAGCTTGTTGAGGAGTGTAGCCCATTCCTGCAACTACTCCAAAAGCTACAAAAGCATTAATACCCATCCCTGGTGCGAGACCAATAGGCCAAGTTTTTCCATAGAAAGCCATTATAAAGCAAGCTATTGCTGTTGCTACAATGGTTGCTGTGAATACAGCTCCAAATTCAAAAAAACCTTTTTCTGGTCCAGCAAATTCCCCAGACAAAATAAAAGGGTTTAAAAACATTATGTAAGCCATAGTAAGAAACGTGGTAGTTCCCGCTATCACCTCCGTTCTAAAATTTGTCTTATGTTTTTTGTACTCAAAATATTTATTTAACATAAATCCTCCAATTAGTTATAAATATACTAATTTATTTTATTTTACTTTTTAATTATTCAATTATACAACCTACAGGTAATAATTCTGTTTATAACATAAAAAAGTATTCTATAACGAGTTGAAATGAAAAAATTTTTAATCATTTTTTATTTTTTGACGGTGAGCTGTGCTACCGTATCGACTAAGTTAGACGAAACCACTAAAAAAGAAGAAAAATTCCTTAATACTTTCTTAAAAAAAAATGAAATTAATTTAAAGAAAAAAATGGGTAAACCAAACAAAATTGAATTTAGGCAAAATAATAGAAATAGATTTTACATCTATAAAAATAGCAAATTAGGAATAAATTGTGAAAGAATATTTGAGATCAATCAAAATAATTTGGTTATAGGCTATTCTAGTAAAAATTGTTTCTAAACTTGCGGGGCTGACCCCGCAAGCAAGGTTACTTATTTAATTTGAATAAGTTTTTTCTTTTTTGTCTCTGGGATGATCTTTTCACAATCTATTATTAACAAACCATCCTTAAGTTGAGCACCATTTACTTTTACGTCATCTGCAATTGTAAATGATCTTGCAAAAGATCTTTGAGAAATTCCTCTATGAATGATCTCATTTTCTGCATTTTGCTCAGTCTTTTTAACTTGTTTTGTTTTTACAGTTAAAAGATTATCTTCATATTCAACTTCAACATCGTTTTTATTAAAGCCAGCAACTGCTATTTCAATAGCATATTTATCTCTGCCCACTTTTCGGATGTTGTATGGCGGATAATTGCTGTTCACAGCAAGGCTGCCATTTCCTAGAATAGACTCGAACTGATCAAACATATCGTCGAACCCAATACTAAAAGGTCTAAGTGAATTAAAGATCGATAGATCCTTACTTGTCATGTATCCTCCTCTGTTAGCAAGGTTTATTGCCAGTCCCAATTGGCAACTAGCAATGTAGACATAGTAATCATTTTTATTTTTTCAAGACTTTTATTTGAAAATCTTTGCGGATTTTAAAACAAAAGAATATTCTTCAGCTAATTCGGTGATTGCATTATCGCGCCCTGACATTCCTCCATGGCCTGCTGCTTCCATTTTACATTTAAGCAATTGAGTATTATTATCACTTTTTACATCTCTTAATCTTGCAATATACTTAACTGGCTCAGAGTAGAGAACTCGATTATCAAACAAAGATGTTGTGATAAGCATTGATGGGTAATCTTTTTTTTCTAAATTGTTATAAGGCGCGTACGATAAAATATACTCAAAATATTCTTTACTTTTAATTGGGTTACCCCACATCTCCCACTCTCCAGGTGTTAAAGGTAGCTTTTCATTTAACATTGTTGTCATTGTATCTACGAAAGGTACTAATAAAAGCATTCCGAAGAACAAATCTGGGGCCATATTTGCAACTGCTCCTCCTGTAAGACCACCAGCAGACCCCCCATAAAAACAAATTCCACCTTTATAAGTGTATCTTTGGTCAATAAGATGATTTGCACATGCTACATAATCTAAAAAAGTATTTTTTTTTAATTTTTTTTTACCCTCTTTGTGCCAGATATCACCCATGTCTCCGCCTCCTCTGACATGAGCAATAGCAAAAGAAATACCTCTATCAATTAAACAAAACCTAGAAGCACTGAAAGATGGAGAAACACTATGTTTGTAAGCTCCATAAGCATAAAGCAAAACTTTATTTGTACCGTCTTGTCTTGACTTTTTTAATCTAATAAGACTAATTGGTATCATTCTTCCATCATGTGACTTAGCTTTAATTCTTTCTATTACATACTTATTTGGATCATGACCAGACGGAATTTCAGTTTCTTTAACTAATTTTTTTTCTTTGGATTTTATATCAAATTCGTAAACTCTTCCAGGCGTGGCCATGCTTTCCCAACCAACTCTTATTTTACTGGTGTTCGTATCTCTTTGCATTAAAGAAACTCCCGGAACTCCTAAGGTTTCCTCTGATATTTTTAGCTCCTCCTCTTTATTAGTCTTCAAACTCTTCACATAAATTTTTGATATCGCGTCAGACTTTTCTGACCTAATCATATAATCATCAAGAAATTCAAATCCACCTATTACTGTTTCTTTCTTGCTAGGGACGTAAACTTCCAAATTATCTATTTTGTTTGTTTTACATCTTAAAATTTTGTAATCCCTAGCATCTTCATTAGTATGGATGTAAAAATAACCTTGCCAAGAATCTAATGAATAACGAACATCTTTTTTTCTTTGCTTGAAAAGAGTAGGTTTGATCTCTTTAGTTTCAGCTGGAAAAAAATATTCCTCAGTTGTAATATGGTCCGAGGTTCCAATCACGAAATATTTTTCATCAGATGTTATATCGATACTACAAGTAAAAGTTTCATCCTTTTCCTCAAAAATAAGTTTATCCTCATCAGTTGAAGTTCCGATTACATGATTAAATATTTGCCTTGGTCTATGGTATTTATCTAATTTTGAGTAAAAAAAACTCTTACTATCTAAAGACCAGGTAATGGATCCGCCTGTATTCCTAATTATGTCTTTTTGATTTTCACCAGTTCTGAGATCTCTTAAATATATTGTATAATATTCTGATCCTTTCAAATCTAAAGAGTAAGCAAGAAAGTTGTCGCAATATGAGACATTCACTGCACCAAGCCCAAAATATTCTGAGCCAGATTTCTTTTTTTCTAAATCACCATCAAAATAAATTTCTTCAGGTTTAGTTTTATCAATGAGTTGCCTTATTCTCTTTCCATAATTTCCTTTGGCTTCTGTTTTTACCCAATAATAATATTTTTTATCTTTATATTTTAAACCAGTGTCGTCCAGTTTAATTTTTCCTTTAATTTCTTTAAATAAATTATTTTGTAAATCTTTTATATCTTTAAAATAATCTTCAGTGATTTGGTTATTTGCCTTGATATAATCTTTAACCTCTGAATTTAATTTTTTTGGGTCCTTTAAAACTTCAAGAATATTTGACTGATCTACCCAAGAATATTCATCTGTTAGATCCATACCGTGATAATTTTTTGTATTCTGGATTTTTCTTAATTTTGGTATATTCATAAGGTTGAAAATTATATGAATATTTTAGTATTTGGAATAATCATCTTTGTCGTAGTCTATTTGTTTTTAAACTGGTTCGCAAAAACAAGTAGCAAAAAAATAGCTTATTTTTTAAAAAGATTAGCAGTTTTACTATCTATTTTTCTTGCAGCAATATTAGCAATCGGGGGAAAATTTATATTTTCTCTACCTTTTTTACTAATATTGCTATCTGCACTTAAAATTAAAGGTTTAACTGCTCTTCAAATGTTTCAGCTTTGGAGATTAATACAGTACCTAAGAAATTCTGGAAAATTTAATCAATCAAACATGAGAACTCCAGGATCTACCAATATATCTTTAGAGGAGTCATATAAGCTTTTGGGTTTAAAAAAAGGTTGTACAAAAGCTGATGTTTTGAAAGCTTCCGCAAAATTACAAAAGAAAATTCACCCAGATATGAATAGAGATGTTAACACTGAACGATTAAGTCAGTTAGTTAATGAGGCTAAAGAAAAAATATTAAAAACAGATTTTAACTAAGAAGAATTTTTCTTGCTTTCATCAGAACATCGTCGAAAGATATTTTATCTTTTCCTCGGGTTTTGTGTGTTGTACTTTCAATTGTTTCACCATCAGGAACTGAAACATTTATGTTATCCGAATAAGCTGAGTAACTCTTAGCAGGTGAGTCCATAAAAAGACCCAAACATTTTTTGTCAAGAGCTGCGCAAATGTGTAAAAACCCTGTATCATTACCTATATATACATTTGCTTTTTTTAAAATTGGTATCATATCTCGTATTTTAAAATCAGCTAATGATAAAAAATCATTATTTGAAACTGATTTTTTAAATCTATCTACTATTTCATCATCTTTTGGACCGGCTGCAATCAAAAACTTACAATTAGTAATTTTGGATAAAGATTTTGTAAGTTTAATATAATTTTCTATGTCCCATCTTTTAGTAGGGCCAGAGGCTGAAACTCCTAAAACTATTATTTTGTAACTTTCATTTATACTCTTAAAAAAATTATTTGTGCCTTTATTATTTTTAAAGATTAAATGGGGTTGTGAAGAAATACTTTTATTTAATATTTTTTCTGTAAAATTTTTTGCTGTTCTAAACATCACATCTTTTTGCTTGAAAAATGAAATTTGATACTGATAAATTTCTTTTACTTTGGCAATTTTTGCAATAATTTTATATCTCAAAGAGTTATTAAAAATAAAAATTTTATCAAAATTTTTTGATCTGATTTCATTAGCTAACTTTACGATTCCAAAAAAACCATCTTTAGATTTATCTAAAGTAATTATTTCTTTGAAATGATCATCTTCTGAAAATAAATCTTTAGCTTTTGAGCTTTCTTTGGCCAATAAAGTGATAGGGGTTTCATATTTCTTTGAAATAGCATGTAAATAAGGTGTCAAAATAACCATATCTCCTATTCCATATCTTTGTTGAATAACAAGAACTTTCATTTTAGAATTTATTATTATAACTTAGTTACTCAAAAAAGGGTAAGATTATGATAAAAAAAGGTATTTACGCTGCTGCTTTGAGCGTAATTAATGAAGATTACTCATTAAATATTAAAGAAACAGTTTTGCATGCTGAAAAAATTATTGGCGAAGGACTTCACGGAGTATTTTTTTTTGGTTCTACTGGACAAAGCCAACTTATTTCTATTAATGAGAAAAAGGAATTTATTTATACAATTTCTTCCCATAAATTAAAAAAAAATTTTTTTTTAGGAACGGGTTGTAACTCTTTAAATGAGAATCTCGATCTTATAAAATACTCCATAGAATATGGATTTAATACCTTTTTAATTATGCCTCCCGCATATTATAAAAAAAATACATTTAAAGGAGTTTATGATTTTTATAGGGAAATTATAAAAAAAAATCCTAAAGTTAAAATTATAATTTATAATTTTGAAAAATTAAGTGGTTTTCAATTTAAAGAAGAAGATATTATCAAACTAGTAAAAAATTTCCCAAAAAATATAATTGGCTGTAAAGACTCAAGCTATAACCTTTACAAAAGTTTAAAAATGCAAAATTTTTTGATGTTTCCTGGATCAGAGTCTAAATTAATCGAAGGTCTTAAAAATGGGTGTGCTGGATGTATTTCAGCAGTCACTAATGTAACCAATAAACTGTCTAGAGAAGTTTTTGACCAATATAAAAAAGGAAAAATCGGAGAAAATAATAATAAGTTAATTAACATCAGAAATGCTTTTGATCAATTCAATTTGATACCAGCCCTGCATAGTTATATGTCAATCAAAAATAAAAAATTTAGCAATCTTCTTCCGCCACTTAAATTACTAAATGAAGAAGATAAAAAAAAATTATTAAGTAACTTAAATGAATTAAAATTTTTAGACAATAAAAATAAGGCAGCATAAAATATGATATTGGCAAAATTACTTGATAAGATATACGGAAGTAATGATGGAATTATCTTAATTGACTCAACAGGGCAAAAATATATTTGCGGAAGTCCAAAAAAAGATAAACCTGTCACATTAAAACTTCTGGAAAAAAATTTAAAATGGAAATTAATTTTGAACCCTGAATTAGAATTTCCTGAAGCTTATATGCGTAATGAAATCGAGATCATTAATGGTAGCTTAAAGAACTTTCTTTTTGGTGTTATCAAATGTTTAGGAAGACGAGAACTAAACAATACAAGTTTTTTTTCGAAAAAACTTTATCAAGTATGGAGATACATAACTAATTTTAATTTTCCGGGCAAATCGAGAAAAAATGTTGAACATCATTATGATGTTGGTGGGGAAAAGGGAGAAAAATTATATGATATCTTTTTAGATAAAGATTATCGTCAATACTCATGCGCTTATTGGAAAGAAAACACAAAAACCTTAGAAGAAGCACAAAAAAATAAAATTGAGCATATAATAAGAAAATTAGATATAAAAAAAAATCAAAAGGTTCTAGATATAGGATGTGGTTGGGGTGGTTTAGCTTTTGAAATTGCAAAAAAAACAGGCTGCGAAGTTACAGGGATATCATTGAGCACTAACCAGACTAATTATTGTAAACAAAAAGCAAAAAAACTTGGTTTAGAAAATCAAGTAAACTTTGAACTTAAAGATTACAGAGAAGTATTAGGAAAATATGACAGAATTGTAAGTGTTGGTTTTGGCGAGCATATTGGGATAAAATTTTACAAAACTTTTTTCAAAAAAATAAATGAAGTTCTTAAAAAAGATGGAATTTTTTTATTACACATGATTGGAGTAGTAGATGCTCCATCTCCTCCCAATCAATTTATTAACAAGTATATTTTTCCAGGAGGCGTATGTCCTTCTTTAAGTCAATTAATAAATCCAATAGAAAAAACTGGTTTGATCGTGTCAGATACAGAAACATTAATAAGGCACTATGACAAAACATTAGAAAGTTGGCTTGAAAGATTTTTAGAGAAAAAGAATTTTGTGAAGGATCTTTTTGATGAGCGATTTGTTAAAATGTGGGAATTCTATTTATCAAGTTGTGCAGCGGCTTTTAAATACAAAGATCTGGCAGTTTTTCAATTACAAATTGTGAAAAATTTTGACTCTACTCGACCTACAAGAGACTATATATATTCTTAAAAACTGATATTTAATAAATATCGGAAATGAAAAGAAAATATAAAAAAAAAGGAAAAAAAAAGTCGATTAGAAAAAAGGTTAAAAAATCGGTTAAAAAAAAATTATATAAAAAAAAAAAATACGTCAAAAAAAGATTAAAAGTTAAAAAAAAATTAAATAGAAAAAAATTTAAAAAAAAACAAACATCTTCAAAAAAATTTTTCAGAAAAATTGTTAGAATAACTGAAAATTTAAAACCAAAATTTAATCTCAGTTTTAATTTAGATCAAACCATTCAAAGATTTTTTCAGAACATCTCAGATAAAATCCAAACATTTAAAGAAGTTCTTGAAGAGGAGAGAGATAGAATAAAAAATGAAAAATTACAAAAACTTGAAAAAGAAAAAGATGACAAGATAAGACAAAGTCGTGAACGTCAAATTGAAGAGATAAAAAAAAAAGAAATTGAAATTAAAGAAGAAAAAAAATTAGAAAAAGAAAGAAAGATAGACCTTAAAAAATTTATTAAGCAAGAACAAGCTCAATTAAGAAAAGAGCAAGCAGAGAGACAAAGACGGTTTTACGAAAAAATAAAATTAGAAAAGAAAATTGAGCAATTTAGGAAAAGAGAAGCTTTAGAAATCAAAAATCTTGAGAAATTTGTTTTGGGTCAAGAAAGAGAAAATTATATTGAGGTTCAAGAACGTATCAATAAAATTAGACAAAAATATCAGGCGATAAGAGACCAGAAAATTAGAGAAAGAATAGAGCAGCTTGGAATAGAAGTCTCAGAGAGTGATACAAGGACCGATCTTTTGGAAAAGGAGCGACAATTTAATATTGAACGAGAAAAAATTGAGACAACACTTGAAAGTTTTTACAGAAGTATGGCCTCGTGTGTATTTCAATTAAATAAAAGATGGCTACCAAAAAAAATGTCTTTATTGAGGGTAATAGATAATAGATATGAAACGAGTGAAATTTTCATAAAATCAGACGACGAGACCGATGAAAATTGGCTTATGCTTGTTTATTTAAAGGACAATAATCCTAATTCAAAAATAATAGTTGAAGACAAAACTAACCCAAATAAAAATATTTCCAAGGAATATCAAAATAACGAAATTTTTAATTTTTCAGACAATCTTGTGGACTCCCTTACATCGATGATAGATAGAGAATTTAAGAAAAAATTAAATTAGTTTAAAATATCATTTAATTTTGTCACTTGCCCTATCCTAAATATAATAGCATCATCTTTTTTATATCCAAATTTTTCAGCAGAATTTTTAAATCTTTTTGGTGGTTCCATTATCGGTTCCAAGGATAAAACAACTGTACCCCAATGCATTCCAATAACTTTCTTGCTTCTAAGATCTTTAGCTATTTGTAAAGCCTCTTCAGGATTAGTATGATAAACAGATTTGTCTTTTGTAGGCATTATAGGATAAAAATTATATGCACCTATATTGATAAATGTAATATCTATCGGACCGTATTTTTCACCAAGATGCTTATAAATATCTCCGTAGCCAGTGTCACAAGCAAATAAAATTTTTTTATTTTTATATTCTATTAGAAAACTCCCCCATAAAGTTTTATTAGTATCCCATATCCCTCTTTTGGACCAGTGTACTGCGCTAAGTAAAGTAATTTTTATATCATTATTAATTTTTATTTCTTCATACCAATCAAGCTCGTTTACGTCTTTATAGCCCTTAAAATATTTTCCTAGTTTAAGCGGGATAATAACTTTGCTATTTTTGTATGGAAAATTTCTTATAGTTGCCATATCTTGATGATCGTAATGATTATGGGTAAGAAGAAATAAATTTATTTTTGGTATTTCTTCAAGTTTGATTGCTGGAGGAACATATCTTTTTGGACCAAAAATCAAAGGCCCAGTATTTTTTGAAAAAACAGGATCAGTTATTATAATAGTTTCACCAAGTTTTATTAAGAAAGTAGCATGACCAACCCAAGCGATATAGTCGTTTTTTTTGTTTGCTTCAAGATCCTTTAGCACTTTTTGTCTTGGAACCACATGGTCTTTGGGAATATCTAATTTTATTTTCTTTCTTTCTTCGTTAAAAATTTTATATGACCATTTTACATTTGGATCTCTTTTAGGAGACCCCTCTGGATTTCTAAATGTACCATCAGGTAGATGGTGATAAGGTTTTTCTTTCATACTATGCGTATCTAAGGTTATAAAAAAAAAGATCCCTATATACAACAAAGGTTTTAATTTATTAGCAAGGAGTGATGACATCCACTCCTTACTAGCATATTTTGTTTAAAATGTTAGCTTTTTAAACAATTTTTCTTGTTTATCCTTTTATCAAAATTTTCAAGGGCATCTTTACTTATAAACCAAATATAAGAAGATTCTTGTAAATTTTCTGCATTTGAAATTGTGCATCTTTTTCCAAATTTAATTTTTGCAACATTTCCACCCGCACAATTGTTCAATAATAGAATAAATGATATCGCGTATATTATTTTCATAAAAACTACTATGACCTCACAATTAGCGAATTAATTGTCATAAAAATGTTATAAATGTGAATTTGAATTTTTTTTAGATTTATTTTTATTATTAAAATTGTTAAATTGTTTTGTGAAGGCAAATAAAAATCAACTTAAAGTTTGTATTGTGATGGGTTCAAAAAGTGACTACCCAATCATGAGAGATTGCGAGAAAATATTACAAAAATTAAAGATATCTTTCGATACAAAAATAGTTTCAGCACATAGAACTCCTGAAAGACTTTATTCCTTTTCAAAAAAAGCGAAACAAAACTATAAAGTTTTAATCGCAGGAGCTGGTGGTGCTGCTCACTTACCAGGAATGATTTCAGCGATGACATCGTTGCCCGTAATAGGTGTTCCCATAGAAACAAAAAGTTTAAAAGGTTTAGACTCTTTACTAAGTATAGTTCAAATGCCGAAAGGAATTGCAACTGCAACTGTTGCTATAAACAACTCAATGAACGCTGGATTATTAGCTGGACAAATATTAGCTTTAAGTGACAAAAAAATACATCATAATTTAACAAAATTTAGAGTCAAACAAACTAAATCAATAAAAAAAAAACCAAAAAGGTAATGTCTAAACTAGTTTTAGGAATTTGTGGTTCAGGACAATTAAGCATGATGCTTTGTCAAGCTGCAAATAAAATTGGTATTAGAACTGTTGTGTTGAGTGAAGAAGATAAAGTTCCAGCTAAAAATTATTGTGATGAACTTTTTGTTTGCAATTTTCGTGATCAGGATAAATTAATAGATTTTTGTAAAAAAGTTGACTTCGTAACTTTAGAATTTGAAAACTTTGATTTTGAAACATTAAAGTTTATTGAAAAATTTAAACCAATTTATCCAAAACCTGAAATTAACAAGGTAGTGCAAAATAGAAAACTAGAAAAAAAATTTTTTCATGATCTGAATATTCCAACAACTAAATACGCTATAATAAATTCTTTTGAGGATCTCAAAAAAAATCAAGACTTGCTACCAGGTATATTGAAATCAACGACCGGTGGTTATGATGGACATTTTTCTTTTAAAATAAATTCACTTGATGAAATAAATGATCATAAGATAGATTTTTCTAAAGAATTTATTTTAGAAAAAAAAGTAACATTAATTAAAGAATTTTCTATTATTGCAGTCAGATATCATAGTAATAAAATTAATATTTTCGAGCCTTTTGAAAATTTTCATCAAGATCAAATTCTTAAAACAACAACTATACCAGCAAATATATCTAACGAATTAAAAATTACAGCTAATCAATATACAAAAAAAATATTGGAAAAACATGGCTATGTAGGTGCAATGGCTGTTGAATTTTTTATAGATACAGAAAATAAACTTTTAGCAAATGAAACTGCAAGCCGAGTACATAATAGCGGCCATATCACAATTAATGCATCTAATTCCTCTCAATTTGATCAGCATATAAGGGCAGTTTGTAATTTAGATTTTTTAAGTTTAAAAAAAATGATTAAAGGAAAGATGATAAATATTTTAGGAAGTGATATTATAAAATTTAGATCAAAAAAATTTTCGAAAAACGAATTTTTTTTTGACTATCAAAAAAAAGACATTAAGCCTAAACGGAAAATGGGACATTTGAATATTATTGAAAAAAAATAGTTATTCATCAATTATCTGTTGTTTTTGTTGACCCAAATAATCAACTTCAAGAAAAAGTTTATCACCATGTTTTAAAAACTCGGGATTTCGATCTTCCATTATAGTGCCAGATGGAGTACCAGTCGTGATAATTGTTCCCGGATACAAGGTTAGAAAATCACTCAAATATGATACTAAAAATTCAAAATTAAATATCAACTCTTTAGTATTTCCCGACTGTCTTTTTTTTCCATTTAAACTTAATTTTAAATTCATATCATATAAGTTTTTAATTTCATCTTTTGTTACAAGGAGCGGACCTAAATTTCCTGCTATTGATTTTCCTTTAACCCATTGACCGTTTCTGTTTTTTTGCCAGTCCCTTTCTGAGTAATCATTACAAATACAAAGTCCAAAAATATAGTCTAAAGCGTTTTCTTTTTTTATGTTTTTCCCTTTTTTTCCTATGACAATTGCTACCTCAATTTCATGGTCAAGTTTTCTTGAATTTTTTGGTTTTTTTACTGGATCGTTTGGTCCTAGAATACATCCTACACTTTTATTAAAAACTATTGGCTCATTTTTGATTAAGCTTTTTGTTTTTTGAGCATGTAATTTGTAATTTAATCCTATTGCAAAGAAATCAAGTGGTTTATTTACCGGACTCGCGATACGTTTAAATTCGATTTTTGGATAGTCCTCTAAATTAGTATTTTCTAATTTATCTAAATTTTTAAAATTAATTGTTTCAGGATTAAGATCTTTTAATATTTTTGATACATCTCGATGAATACCTTTTTTATCAACAACAGCGACTTTTTCATTACCAGGGTCGCCCACTCTTAAAAGTCTCATTTTCTGATAAAAAATCTCTCAATTCGCTCAAGTGTTGTCGTTTCCGGACCCTTATAAGGAATACTGTAACTGTTTTGATTTTTGTCCAATACCGTTAAACCTCGAGTAAAAATGAAAACAATAAAAACGACTAAAGCAAAAATAATTAATTTTGGAGGACTATACTCTGCTGTTTTAGTTTCAGATTGTAAGGATTGATCATTTTTAATTCCACGATGAAATTGTTTGAAGGTATAATAAACTGCAAAAATAAGAAGGCAGTGGGCTAGCATTACAGCCCCAAAACCTAAAGCCATCGTTTCGTACTGAAAAACATATATACTGAATATTACTGACCAAATAAAACTCAGCTGCAGAAGAATACTTAATCTGGTGCTTTTAGGTAAATTTCTAAAAGATGATTTTTCATCTTCTCGAAACATAGTTTTGGCAACTTCTGTTGCCCAATCTTTAAATTTTTCCATATCTTACTTATAATTATTTAAATAAAAATTTCATTATCTTTTTCTATAAATTTTTGGCTAATTTTCTCACCCTTTCCATGTGATTATCAAAAGTTGCTTTATTCATTGATGGTAAAACAGAATAAAACCGAATATATCTTGTCTTTAACCCACCAAGTTGGAAAACAGATTTTTTGATTCTTCTAAAAGGGATATTGTCAAAAAAAGAAAAATTCCAATAACTTATCATCGGACCCCCGTAACTTATTGAAACAATGCCCAACTTCCCTTTCATTGCACCAGGAATTGGATAGCCATAATTTTTAAAAAATTTATTACCAGGTATTAAAGATCTATAAGAAAAAAACCACTTAGGATGAAGGACCCAGTCTATCCAATTTTCTAAGATAGAGTTTAATCTTAAATTGTGACAACTCCCAATTAACATCATAACTGAACATTCTTCCAATCTTTTCCTGTAATCTAAAACTAATTTTGGTGGAGGGTTTATATTTTGATTATAAAATGGTAATTGATTTTCTTCTTCAAATAGATTTACTAAATCAATACTATGTCCACATTTTTTTGCCTCATCAATAAATGTATCTCTTACAGCAGCATTGAATGAGGTCTTAGTATTATGATGTCCAAAAGCAATAAAAATTTTCAAGGCTTACCATCTCTTTTTTTAAAAAACTTTATAATTTTTTTTAGATCAATAAATTTAATACCAAAAATAAAACCCAATATTATTCCATAATATGCTGCGCCCATAAGTCCAAAGGGATCTGAGGAGGGGTCTATGCTATTAATATTTTGTATTTTTCTAATGAAGTAATAAAATATTCCTGACCCCAAAAAACCGTTAATCCAAAAAAATTTATTTATTTTTCTCATCTCTCCAGAAAAAAAGTCCAGTTCCAGCTCCAATTAAAATCGCTGATACTATCCACGCACTTTGATGATCAACAAAAATAGTAATTACTCCAGCTAGAACAATTAATAAACCAAAAGCGCTATTACTCATAAATAATCTATATTGACTGTTTTTTAGTATACTCTAAGAATATTAAAAAGAAATGAAATATATTGAAAACAATAGTTTACTTAAAAACATTTTATTTAATCTTTTTGTCCTAATAGTTGTTACAGTTACTTTTAATAACGAAATTCATAGAGAAAATAATAATATAATAAGAGGTTTTAAACCATATATTTCTAATGGTGAAGTTTTAGAAAAATACGATGGAATAAATGAAAACATAATAAAAAACCAAGAAAATTTTTCAGTCTGGATTAAAGAAAAAAATGATCCAAAAACTTTAATTTCAAATTTTCTTACACAAAAAGATAGCTACAGTTTATTTTTTGACAGATCTTGTATAATAACAAAATCTCAAGAGGAAAGACAAAGAGGTAGATGGGCCTGGCAGTTTGCTTTGTTTAAATTATACAATTTTTCAGAAAGTTTTGGATCAAACGCACCTTATTATGTCCAATTATTTTTGTTTAGTTTTTTCATTTTTTTATCATATCTAATTCTATTTAATACATTTCCCTTAGAGTATGGTTACAAACTTATTTTTCTTTTATTTATAGTTTTTGTTTTTACAAATCCACTAGGTGAATATTTCTCAATAATAGATTTGTTTCTTATGTCATCAGCTTTTTATTTCAGTAAAATTAAAAAATTTATTCCATTTATATTTTCCGTAATTTTGGCTCAACTGAATCGGGAAGCTGGATTTCTAATGTCGTTTATTTGGCTTGTTTTTAATAGTGATTACAAAAAGGTTTTATTATCTATTTTAATATCATTTTTAATTTTTTCTTTATTCAACTACGACATAATAAAATGTATTTTAAATCCTAATTTTTACTCGTTATTTTCTTCCCAGGAAGGTCAATTTGGTTTCGCTCAGCTTACTCAAGTTGGGAATGATATTAACTTACTGTCTTTGATAAAAGTTTTAAGTATTAATTTTTTGATACCATTTGGATTTATATTTTATCTTTTATTTACATCAAAAAATATAAATAAGGCTTTAGTATTGATAACTGTTATTTATTTAATCGTTTTCATCATTGCAGTTCCGCTTCAGCAAATAGCCGTAAGACTTTTATTGTTGCCTATACTTTTAGCCTCAATTTATTTTAAGAATAGTAACATAAAGTATTAATTAAGCTGTTTTTTTATTTTGTAGCCGCAAGCCCAATAGTATTTTATTAATGAATCTTTTAGAAACTGAAATATCAAAAAACTTACATTACTTAATTTCTTACCTTTTTTAAATTTTATCTCTTTTGAATTAAGATTAAATAGAAAATTGAATTCAGTCTTTTTTAAGCTATTAACATTTTTAAATAAAATTTTTTTCGATTGATTAACATTTTTGTTATCCCAATAATATCTTGCTCTATCAAGAAAACTATTTAATTTCAAAAACTCAGTGTCATACTTTGTTTTGGAGTAATATTTATACCAATATTTTTTATTTTTATCCATTTGCGATGATAGTACCTCTTTTAAATTAGAACTTTTAAAAAATATGTTTCTTTCGACTTTTTCCATAAAAAGAATCGCTCTCATATAAAAGTATGTTAATTCAGGCCCAACTTTAATAAATTTAAAATTTTTATTACATAACTTTTTTAAATCAGCTAATGATTGATAATCGGATGAATGTGCTTCAAAAACAAAATTGTTTTTTAAACTAAAATTTTTTTTCTGATTTATTTTTTTAAAATTTGATTTAGTTAACGTTCTATTTTTAAAGCCTATCCCCGGATCAACAACAAGCCCAAAAGTTTGGTTTTTATTTGATAAAAACTTTGAAATAAATTTCCTATAGCTTAAGTAATCTTTTTTAATATTATTCATTTTTGTTACAATTGGTCTCACATTATCGCCCCCGCCAGCGGCTGGAACTTCTGTACCAACAACAAAAAATATACTATTTAATTTTTTCTTAGGAATATGCTTAATTAATTTCGCACATCTAGATACAACTTCTTCTCTACTTAATTTTTTTTGATTTAAACATAGTATTGCTGTATCCAAGTGTATTTTTTTAAAACCAGCATTAACATACTGCTTAACAAGCTCTTTTGCATTTTCCATGGCTTTGCTTTCTTTTAATTTTTTCCATGGCAATGGTCCTAAGTGATCTCCTCCTAAAAATAATTTTTGCTTTCTAATTTTGTATTTCGATGCAACTTTATATATCTTATTTTTAAAATTTTTTGGCTTAAGTCCAGTATACCCACCATCTTGATTAACTTGGTTAGAAGTAGACTCTAATAAAATCGGAAACTGATTTAATTTCGCAAATTTAAATATTATATCGATTACATCAAAATTGGCAGTACAGAATGAGGGAATACCTTTTTTTACAATTTTGTTTATAAATTTAGTCATTAAAAAAATTTTTCCAGTATATATATTCATCATACTCTTTCATTGATCCTATGTGAATATAATTATCTAACTCGAAAAAAGAAATTCTAGCTTTTTTATTTTTTATTAAATATTTGAAATAGTCGTCAATTAATGCTTCTCTTTTTAAATTCTTATTATATTTTGAAAGTTTAAAATTTTCTAAATTCTTAAATATACTTCCGCTTTTAATCCAAAAAAGACCTGCATGACCTAAAAAATTTTCTTTAAATTTTTTCTTTACCATTATATCAAGAATCTTACTATTCTTTATCATTAATTGCGTATGTGAATTGCTCAATTTTTTTTGTAAGTTTGAAAATTTAAAACTGAAAATTACTACATCAAGATTATTTTTTCTAACAAATTCTAATAATTTTTTTTTCCTAAAATCTCCAATACAATCGCATGAAGTCAATAAATAGTTATTTGTTTTGTATAAAATATTGGTGCTATTTTCTAATGTTTGAATTAAAGATTTTGTTGGTTTTATAAAATAGATTTGAGATCTATCATTTTTTAAATATCTAGAGTATTTATTTAAAGTTATTAATATTTTTTTCCTTGATGAATATCTGTCTAGAATAAACTTATATGCTGGTTTTTTTTCAAAATCTAAAAAGGGTTTTGGTATTTTATATTTTTTCATTCTTAGACCTTTTCCAGCCATTAGCACAATGGTCGGATTATTATTAAGACCGATCTTCTTATTAATGTTTTGTATAGACTTTTTCCAATTCATGAAATCTTCAAACTGATCTGGTGTGCCTAGATGAGCAAATTTAGTTATTCTGAAGTTAAAAATCTTAATTTTTCTTTTCAAAAAAAACTTAATGACGGACACTAAATAGACCTCTTTTTTGCTTCTAAAAATTTCTTTTTCAATATTAAAAAAATTTTCAATAAGATTTAAGTTTTTAAAATAATAACAGCCTATTGCCAGATGTTCATTTTGGTAATTTTTTGTAAATGTTTTTTTTTCTCTTATATTTTTTATAAAACTCCCTTTAATTTTACAAAAATCAGATTTTGAGTTCACCTCTAAGTGAGGATGAAAATTTGTGTGAGAAAATACAATTAATTTATTCTTTTTAATTCTATCTTTCACACTTTTAAGATCCCACTTCCAAAAAATATCAGAATAACTTACAAATATATTTTGATTATCTTTAACTATTTTTTTTATTTTTTTCATTCCCATTTTGATAGAGTACACTGGACCTTTGTCATGACTTTTTATATTTATAAAAAATATTTTCTTATTTCTTATTATCTTTTTATATTTTTTGAGCTTTTCTTTATTGCCAATTAAAATTACGTTTAAATCAAATTCCTTAAAATTTGATATGATGCTTTCAAATATAGAATTTTTACGATCAATTTTTAAAAAAGGTTTGTATACTTTATATCCCGCGCGGATAAATCTTTTGCCTCTACCTCCCATTGGAATGATTAAAAATGCCTTCATAAAAAATAAAATTATACGATTGGTTATTTTTATGCTAACTCTTAATAATGTCTATAAATTTTTCATTAGTTTTACCATGTTATAATGAGGAAAGTAATATAATACCTTTATACCAAGAATTTTCTAAATTCGCCTTAAAATCTGAAAAGTGTGAATTGATCTTTGTAAATAATGGATCAACTGATGACACAGCAAAAAAAATAGATGAGGTATTAGAAAAGAATAATGACAATAAAATTATAATCAAAAAAATCACTCTTGATAAAAACAAAGGATATGGAGGTGGTATCTGGGAAGGGTTAAAAATCTCTAACGGAAAATACATAGGTTGGGCTCATGCTGACCTTCAAACTCCATTAATTGATTTCTTTAAACTATTTACAATCATAAATGGAAAAAATAGGATTTTTGGTAAAGGTTTCAGAACAAATAATAGAGGTTTTGACGGAATAGTAAGCAGATTTCACGAACGATTTGCTTCAATTATTTTGGGCTATAAACTGAGAGAAATAAATGCCCAACCAAAAATATTTAGTAAAGATTTAATGAAATATCTTACTGATGTCCCTGCAAATCACACAGTTTTAGATACATACGTAACCTATATTGCTTTAGAAAATAAGTTTGAAGTTGAAACAATAGAGGTTATTTTTAAAAATAGACTTTATGGTGAGTCAAAATGGAAAAATAAATTTTCAACATTCGTAAGCCATATTTTTTTTAATTTTATTTATTTATTCCAATTAAAATTCCTAAAAACAAAAAATGACTCAGAATAATTTTGTATTTAATTTAATCGAAAAATTATGTAGGTCAAATATTTATCTTTTTATATTTATTAGGTTTTTGACTGGAAAATTTTTTTCAAGTATAATTTATGACCGAGATTTTGATATACTTAAAGTTCTTAAAAAAAAAAAATTTCTTCATAAAAAAAAAGGTTATTTTAGATATTGGAGCTAATGATGGAATGTCATATAATTCTATAAGAAAATTTTTAAAATTATATAAAATTATCTCTTTTGAGCCGATTCCTGAATTATGTAAAAATTTAAATAAAATGAGGAAAAAAGACAAATTTTTTAATTTCTATAATTTAGCGTTAAGTAATTGCAAAGCACGAAAAAAATTTTATATCCCGCATTTCAAAAATTATGCTCTTACTCAGCTTTCTGGAATAAGCATTAATGGGGTAAAAAAAAGATTAAAAGAGTCTTTATTTGTAAATAACCTTTTTAAAAAGATAAGCATTAAAAAGACATATGTTGAAACTCAGAGACTTGATAAATTTAAATTTAATACCAATTTTATAAAAATGGATTTGGAGGGCCATGAATATGAGTGTGTACAAGGCTCCTATCAAACTATTAAAAAACACAAACCGATCTTAATGATTGAGTATGATCCGAAAATTTGTGATAAAATTTTTAAGATACTTAAAAAAATGAATTACAAAAAATATATATTTAATAAATCTTTGAAAAAAATTGAACCATACAATGGTCAAAAGATACTTAATGTTTTTTTTATAAATAATGAGCAAATTAAATCATTAAAATTATGATAATTATTAAACATCGAGTAAATACAATTAGATCTTTAAAAAAGACACAAGAAAATTTAGGTGTGGAAATAGATTTGAGGTCAAAAAATAAACAATTGTATCTACATCATGACCCATTTAAAAGCGGTGTATTATTCTCTAAATGGCTGAAATACTACAAACATAGTTTTATCGTCTTGAACGTTAAAGAGGAGGGTTTAGAAAAGAAAATTTTACAGGAGTTAAAAAAAAGAAAAGTAAAAAATTTTTTCTTTCACGATCAAACCTTTTCTACTGTTTTAAAGAATATGACAAAAACCAAAGTTTCCATAAGATATTCTGAGTTTGAAGAATTAAAAAAGATTAATTTATTATTTAAAAATATTAAATGGATTTGGATCGATCATTTTAAAAAATTTGAACTTAAAAAAAATTTTTATTTTTATCTAAAAAAAAATAAGGTTAAGATTTGCATTGTTTCCCCAGAACTTGTAAATATTAATCATGTGAGTAAGATCCAATCCTTAATAAAAAATCTCAGAAAACAAAAAATATCCATCGATGCAGTTTGCACAAAAAAACCAAAACTATGGGCAGAATATTACTAATGAAATTGAAAAATTATAATTTATTGACAAAATTAAAAAAAGGGAGAAATAAAATAATAACAGTTGATGGAATTACTTGCTCTGGAAAAAGTTTATTTGCTAACTTATTAAAAAAAAAATTAACAAAACATTTCAAAGATGTCAGCATTATAAGTAAAGATCTTTTTTTATTACCTAGAGAGAAAAGAATTGCATTAATCAAAAAAAGGATAAAATTAAATAGGAAACACTTTGATCAAAATGAGGTACATTATGACCAAGGTAAAGTTAAAAAACTTTTTAATTTTCTTTTTGCCAAATCTAATATCAATAAGTCTCTAGTATTGAAAAAATTATATGATAGAAAAACTGGAAAAAATTTAAGAACCGAAAAATTTTTATTAAAAAAAAATACGATTTATATATATGAGGGATTATTTGTAAATGAGGATATTAAAAAGTTAGGTAAAGTATCATTAAAAATTTTATTAATAGAAAAAATTTACGAATCTCTCTCGAGAAAAATTGAAAGGATAAGAGATAAAAAAATATCTATACGACATGTGGTCTATGAATTTTCAAATATTCATCTTAATAGTTTTTTTAAATACTTGAGAAGAAATGAATTTGATTATAACTTTTACGATGCTAGAAGGAATTTTTTACAATTAACCAACGGGAAGAAAAAACAAATGAAGCTAATAAAGGAGTTTATTAAGAAACATTCTTTCTAATTTGAATTTTTTAAAATCAAGTGTATCCTACGAATCATGAATACTTTTGTTATCATTTTAAGCTTAATTTTAGGTTTGTCCTTTTTAATTATTTTTTTTTTAATTTTAAAGATAACTAAAAACAATAATTTAGATCACATAAATCAAAGTAATGAAAAAATAAAAAATGATCTTGAGATTTTTAAGAATTCTTTAAACTCACAAATATCTGGAATGAGTGGTTCATTCAATAATTTATCGCAAGGTGTTACAAGAGATACAACTCAAACTCTTACAAAGGTCGATGAAAAACTAAGTAACGTTTATAAAATTATTGACACTTTAAATAAAGGACAGAAAGACTTTACAAAAATTTTATCAGGTGTGAAAAAATATGGTACATTAGCTGAATATTCGCTTGAAGCACTAATAAAAGATTTGCTTCCCCCAACACAATATATTGCTAATGCTAAAATGAGACCAGACGAAGATAACACAAAAGTTGAGTTTGCAATAAAACTTCAAAATGACGTTTTGTGTCCAATAGATAGTCATTGGCCAATAGAAAAGTTAAAAGCCGTTGAAGATGCATATAACGATAATGATAAAAAACAATTAAATGACGCAAAAAAGAAACTTGTGGCAGCAATTAAAAAAAAAGCTAGTGACATAAATAATCTTTACATATCGCCACCAAAGACAACTGATTTTGGTATACTATATTTACCAACCGAAGGTCTTTACTCCGAGTTAACAAGCTACAGAGATCCAGACACAAAAGTCCTTTTAATTGAAGATTTAAGATTAAAATATAAAGTCACAATGGCTGGTCCGAATGTCCTTTGCTCAATGATTCAAGCATTTCATCTTGGGTTTCAAACATTAAAAATACAAAAACATGCAAAGCAAATTTACTTAGACTTAACAAAAATTTCACAACGATTTGATAAACATTTTATAAATATTGCCAATGTAAGAAATAATATTCAAGAAGCTTTAGATGAGGTAGAGAATTTTGGAAGAGACGCAAGATCGATAAAAAATACGTTACAAAATATCAAAGATCCTGATAATACTAATGCAAATATTTCTGAAAATTCAAACAAAATAAAAGCACTTAAATAACAATGTCAAACTTTGTATTTTATGATCTTGAAACATCAGACAGCTCATTAAATTTTTCACAAATTTTAGAGGCAAGCTTTATTACATGTAACGATAATCTTGAGGAAATTAGTAGAGCTACTTTTTTTGCAAGACTAAATAAAACATTTATTCCTCATCCTGGAGCTCTTTTGACTAATGGAGTCAGTGTAAAAAGGTTAAAAGAAACCAATTTAAGTGAATATGAAATGGTAAAGCAAATTTTTAAATTCTTAAATAAATCTGGAAAGATAATTTCATTGGGATGGAACTCTTCCCAATTTGATAGAAATATTTGTCGATCTACCTTTTGGAGAAGTTTAGAGAGGCCTTATCTAATGAATTCAAATGGAAATTCTGAAGCTGATTTATTGCATGTGGCTAGAGCAGCGCATATGTACTATCCAGGATCAATAAAAACTGGAATTACCTCAAAAAATAACCCTGAATTTAAATTAACTAGTATCTCTAAAGCGAATGATTTAAAACATGAATTTAAACACTCAGCAGAGAGCGATTGTGAAGCTACATTATCAGCCGCAAAACTTATTAAGAGGGAAGTACCTGCACTTTGGCAATCAGCATTCATGACAACAAGCAAGAATGATGTTTTATCACTATTAGACAAAGAATTAATGTGTTTTACTACCGAAAATTACGGAGGTGGACCAAAAGCACATCTTGTCACTTTTGTTCTGCAACATCCTATATATAAATATCCCCTTTGTTTTGATTTAAGACATGATTGTGAACATTATTTAAACATTTCAATTGAACATTTAAAAGATGAACTAAAAAAAACACCAAAACCTATAAGGACAATTAAGCATTCAGCACACCCTGTATTGATGAATCCTAGTTACCTAAAGAATATTGAACCATATAATGAAATTGGAATGGAAACTTTAATATCAAGAGCTAAAAAAATTAAAAAGAATAAATCTTTAGCTGAAAAGATATCGATTTTAAAAAAAGAAGAAGTCGAGGAAAAAAATCAAAGTAATCAACTTGATAAATATGTTGAAGAAACCATTTACAGCGGCAACTTCCCAAATTTTAAAGATAATACTAATCTCAAAAAATTTAATGAAGCAAATACTTGGGAAGAAAAGTTGAAATTAAAAGACACCTTTGAAGATGAACGTTACTCTTATCTTGCAAATAGACTTATTTTTGAAAATAACCCAGATTTATTAAGCAAGAAAGATTATAGTGAAATTCATCGTCATTTTGCAGAAAATTTTTTAACTAATGAAAAAAAACCATTTACAACTATACCAAGTGCATTTAAAGCCGTAGACGATCTGAGGAACATGAACGAAAATGATAAAATTAAAATGTCACAATTAGACGAAATAAATGAATATGTGCAAGAATTACAACAATTTTATGAAAACGTGTAGCAATTTAATTGACATTAAAAAAAAAAATAATTAATTAAGAAGAATGGCTACAAAACAAGTCACTGACGAAAATTTTGAAAATGATGTAATTAAGAGCGGCAAACCTGTCGTTGTAGACTTTTGGGCTGAATGGTGCGGTCCTTGCAAACAAATAGGCCCGGTTTTAGAGGAAATTTCAAATGAGATGCATGACAAAATAATTATAGCAAAACATAATATTGACCAAGAACCAAATACACCAACCAAATACGGTATTAGAGGAATTCCAACAATGTTACTTTTTAAGGATGGACAACTTAAAGCAACCAAGGTGGGAGCTTCGACAAAATCCAATATTGTTTCTTGGATAAATGAAAATATCTAATTTCTTTTAAGAACTTCGCCACAAAGATATAGTGAACCAAAAATACAGATTACTTTTTTCTTATTATCAGAAATTTTATTGATTACCTGTTTAAAATCTTTACCAACTTTAATTTTTAATCCTTTTATTTTTATACCTGCCAACTTCACTGGATCAAAACAATCTTTTTCTGAACCAAACGGCACAGCAAATATATCATCAAATATTCCTTTGAATTCTCTTATAAAATTTTTTGGGTCCTTACCTTTTGACATTCCCCAGATACCATATTTAGGGCCTTTAACAGTTCTTAAATAGTTCGCAAAATTTTTTGCACTAATTTGAGAATGACATCCATCGATCAGTAATTTTTCTTTGTGTTTAAGTCTTCTTTTAATTTTCCCATTCCTAATATAATGAATTCTCCCATTTAAGCTTATTTTCGGCAACGTTCGTTTTATTGACTTTTTAGAAATACCTAAATCTAATGATATTTTAATTGCCATTGCTAAATTTTCTAATAATCCCTCGGAAAAAATATTATCATTATTAATTTTTATTAAATGATTTTTATCCCTGTACCAAAACCCAGACTTATTTTTTTTAAGTCTCCATGAATTTGAATAAATTTTTTCACTTTTATTTTTATTTAAATAGAATTTGATTTTTTTAATATTTTTCTTAGATTGTTTAGCAACATAAATTTTTGAAAATTGACTCAAAAATCCTACCTTCT
>MDTG01097348.1_pt1 | contig 24919 bp, 18 predicted proteins | sample 811421 | NCBI WGS metagenome assembly MDTG01 (sample SAMN05326645, study PRJNA326480) | marine metagenome | isolation source: seawater | place: Pacific Ocean: South East | collected 2011 | reverse complement strand
CTATCCCATCTAATTAAAATATCTTACACTGTGTCAATTAGTTAGTTTCAAGCAAGGACAGTGTAAAGTGCTGAATATAATTCAATCAAATCGCATGGAAGCACTGCAAGCGCGGTTTCACGCTCTTCTTAAAGTTAATCCGTTAACGAGTCCATTCAAAAAAGAAATTGTGCTTGTGCAGTCACCCGGTATGTCGCAGTGGCTAAAAATAGGCTTAAGTGAACATTTAGGCATTGCCGCACAGGTTGATTTTCCACTGCCATCTAGTTTTATTTGGCAGCTGTATCAGCAACTATTGCCCGATGTGCCCAGTGAATCTCCCTATAATAAAGCAAACCTTGCGTGGAAGCTGTTTGCTATTCTGCCTGATTGTATTGACGAGCCGTTGTATTTACCTCTAAAAACGTATTTAGATGGCGATACTGATGGCCAAAAGACCTTCGCATTATGTGAAAAAATCGCCGATGTGTATGACCAATACCTAATGTATCGTCCACATTGGATTGCCACGTGGGAGCAGGGCACAGATCAACTTGATGATGTTGATATAGGCATAGCACCTTGGCAGCCTGACCTTTGGCGTAGGCTGGTGGCGCACAGTAAACAACTTGGCCAAAGCCAATATCATCGTGCCAATATGCAAGACCAATTACTCGCTGCGCTTGAAACGATGGATAGCAGCTTATTACCCGAGCGTATTAGCTTATTTGGTATTTCGGCGATTGCCAGTAGTCAGCTTGAAGTGTTCCAAGCCATTGCGAAAAAAACGCAGGTGTTTCTGTTTTTCTTCAATCCAAGCGAGCACTATTGGGGTGACACTTTAGATGAAAAAACGGCTGCTAAAATTGCTGCAAAATATGCCAAACGTCCGCACCTAGATGCGCTTGAAGACCATGCAAAAAATCCCGACCATGAGTACTTTTTTATTGGCAATCCGCTGCTATCGTCGTGGGGGAAATTAGGCCGAGATTACTTTGAGCAATTATTGCAGCTAGACGCGCAGTGGTTAGATGGTTTTGAGAATGAATTTGATGACACTTTATTATCGCAAATTCATGCTGAAATTTATCAATTAGCGTTTAAAGGCGAATCGCTTACACCCGATAAAGAATGGTTTATTAACGATGAAGGTAAATTGCCAATTAAAGCAGGTGATACCAGTATTGTGCTCAGTGACTGTCACACGCCACTGCGTGAAGTAGAGCGGCTTCATGATTACTTATTAAATTTGTTTAACCAAAACCCACACTTAACGCCGAAAGATATTATTGTGATGATGCCCGATGTTGGCACTTACAGCCCGTATATCGAGGCCGTTTTTGGTGGTGCAGAAGGTCGTCGTTTTATTCCTTATGCGTTAGCCGATTTAGCCATTGAACAAGAAAAGCCTGTACTGAGTTCATTTGCAAGTTTGGCCGATTTACCTTACTCACGGTTTGGTGTGTCTGACATTCTTGATTTACTGCAAGTCACACAAATCGCCGAAAAGTTTAACTTAGAGGCTCATGAATACGAACAAATTGGCTTTTGGCTTGAGCGAGTGGGTGTTAAATGGGGTTTAGATGCCGCGCATAAAGACAGTTTTGGTCTTCCTGCTATTGATTTAAATACCTGGCAGCATGGGTTAAACCGGTTACTGCTAGGGGTGGCACAACGTGATGAACACCTGCCATTTTCGGGAATTTACAGTGCCGATGAAGTCGAAGGCATGGCGTTAAATACCCTTAATAAATTAATTGAATTTATTGATGTATTGGCTCGTTATAAAGAAAAACTACACGATGATGCACCATTAAACGAAAAAGCCGCGATTTTAAAAGCCCTGCTTGGCGAAATTTACAGTGATGAGGGCGAGCAAAGCTGGGATTTACTGGTACTGCAAAAAGTGCTTGATACGCTCATTAAGCATTACGAAAACGGTGATTACCAAGGGGATGTTTCGCAGCGTATTGTTAGCTATTTAGTGAAGCAAGGTATTCAAGAGAAAGGCGTAGGACAGCGCTTTTTAGTTGGGCAAGTGAACTTTTGTACGCTGATGCCAATGCGTGCCGTGCCCTTTAAAGTGGTGTGTATGCTGGGTCTGAACGATGCTGATTACCCTCGTACCGTGCAGCCCATTGGTTTTGACTTAGTGCCGTATTCAAAACGCCAAAAAGGCGACCGTTCGCGTAAACTAGATGACAGGTATCTGTTTTTAGAAGCCATTTTAAGCGCCCGTGAAAACTTATATATCAGTTATATTGGGCGCTCGTGTTTTGATAACCAACCAAGAATGCCCTCAACACTCGTCAGTGAGCTGTTAGAATACATCGCCCGTAGCTTTAAATTTGACGATGAAAAAGACTGTCACGCAGCACTGCCCGAGGCGCTGATTAATTATCAGCACTTGCAACCGTTTAATCCTGCCTATTATCTTAAGGCTAAGCAGCCTGCGGTAACGCAATTGCACAGCTATAACCCGGTGTGGATACCCGCTCAAAGTATTACGCCAGAGCCACAGCAAGACCTGTGTGTATCACCCGATCAAATTGTTGAGCTAAACCAGTTTATTCGCAGTGTGTGTCAGCCGCACGAAAGCTTTTATCAGCAGAGTTTGGGCTTAAGGTTGCCGCAATTTAATGATATTGCGAAAGATGAAGAGCCATTTAGCCTTGATGCACTGCGTCGCTATTTCTACTTAGATGAAATTTTAGAGGCCAGCATTCTTGAAACGCCACTTAATAAAGCGCAAATCATGCAACGCGGTGAGTTGCCCCAAGCGCATGTTGGCGATTTGGTGTTTGAAAGTATGCAGCACCGTGTTGATGCGTTAGCAGGGCAGGTGAAAGCCCATATTCAAGATGATGAGTTGCTGCCAATTGAAGTCAAAATAACTCTTGAAAATACCACCTTAGAGGGCTGGCTTAACCACATTTACGGGCAAAAACAGGTATTTTATCGTACCGCAAGCATTAAAGCCAAAGACGTGATTAAGGGCTTTATTCAGCATTTAGCTGCACAGATCATGGGCCAACATGTTGAAACCTTAATACTTGGTTTAGATAAACAAATTAGTTTTTCAGCGCTTTCACAAGACGATGCACGTGGTTATTTGAACGATTGGTTTATGCTCTATAAAGCATTACTTACACGGCCAGTGGCATTTTTTCCAGTAAGTGGCTACGAGTACATTAAAACAAATAAAGACATGGCAAAAGCGAATAATAAATTTGCCCCGCAATATATCGGGGTGGGTGAAGGAGAAAACCCCTATATTCGCCTAACCATTCGGAATCTAAAAGACTGCGAAGACGAGTTTATTCATTGGAGTGAGCTGCTTTTATCGCCGCTGGTTGAATTAGCGCAGGAGGCTGACCATGCAAACGCTTAATCCTATTAGCATGGAGCTTTGTGGGCAAAGCCTGATTGAAGCCAGTGCCGGTACAGGTAAAACGTACACTATAACGGGGTTGTATTTACGTTATTTATTGGGCTTACAAAAAGCGACGCACGTAGACGGCACTGCGCTTTTAAATACCCCGCTCAGTGTTGAACAAATATTGGTTGTTACTTTCACTGAGGCGGCTACCCAAGAAATAAAAGACCGTGTGCGCGCACGCATAATCAATGCCAGAGATGCACTGCTGGGCAAAAATCCTGAAGATGAATTAATTAGTCAAATTATCAATGAAGTTAATGACAAACACGCGGCGTTTGATTTACTCGACGCTGCGGCCAAATCAATGGACGAAGCGGCGATTTTTACTATTCATGGCTTTTGTCAGCGCATGCTCAAACAGCACGCGTTTGAGTCGGGTGTAGCGTTTAACTTAGAATTTATTTTAGATGAGCGAGAGCTCATTCAAGAAACACTCAATGATTTTTGGCGTGCCTTTGTATACCCACAGTCAAAAGCGCGCACAGAAGCGATTATTGATATTTTCCCGGTGCCAGCGTCGATGTATTCGCACGTGGTCAGCTTGCTCAGCAAACAAGGGGCGATTATTACCCCTGAATACAACCTTGATGAAATATGGCAAGCACGCGATAACTTTGTCGCAAAAGTACCTGCTTTTAAAAAGGCATGCCGTGACAGTGAATTTATCAATGCTGTAAAAGCGTCTGATCTGAGTGGTTCTAAAACGCCAGGCCGCAAAAACAGCCTTGCAGCGCTTGAAGAATATCTAAACAATGACGACACCTTTTTTGTATTTGGCACCAGCAAGTATTCGTTTGAAGTTTGGAGCACAGAGAATTTAAGCGACCCTGCGAATTATAAGAAAAACGGCAGTTTGCTTAGTCACGCAATGACGGCACAGTTTGATGAAATGGCCAAACTGAGTAGCCTTATTAATAACGGCTTGAATATTGCGATAGTGCAATATGCAACAAAATGGGTTGCGAATGCACTTATAACACGTAAGCAGGAGCAAGGGGTTATCACCCCTGATGATTTGCTAACTAACTTGCATCAGGCACTTTGTAGCGACCAAGGAGACGTGCTAAGCGAAAAAATAGCGGCCTTATTTCCTGTTGCCATGATAGACGAATTCCAAGATACCGACCCAGTGCAATACGGTATTTTTAGCCGCATTTATAACGCCAAAAATACCACACTCGCTATGATAGGCGACCCAAAGCAGGCTATTTATGGTTTTCGTGGTGCAGATATTTTTACCTATATTGGTGCCAAAAAAGCGGTTGTTGCGCAAAAACAATACACATTAGACACTAACTTTCGCTCAAGTGAAGGGGTGGTCGAGAGTGTAAATCGCATTTTTTCTAAAAACGCTAATAGCTTTATTTATAACGATGCGATTCCGTTTCAAGCAGTTCATGCAAAGGGGAAGCCTGAAAACAAAGCGTTTTTAATCAATGGCGAAACCACCAATGCATTTGAGTTTTCAGTGTTTGTTGATGAATACGCTCAGGCTAATAATAAGCCAACCAGCAAAGGGGTTGCCCAGCAGGCGCTTGCCCAGCACTACACACAAAAAATCACACGCTTACTTAAGCAGGCGCATTCAGGTGAAGCCACAATTGCTGGCAAAGCGGTCACCGCTGCCGATATTTGTGTATTAGTGCGAGATAGAAACGAAGCACAACTGATGAAGTCGGCGTTGAGTGAGGCAGCCATTGCCAGCGTGTATTTATCTCGCGATAGCGTGTTTCAGCAAGAGCTTAGTCATCATTTATTAAACTTTTTAACAGCGCTTCATGGTCAGTACGATGAATCATTATTGCGCGGCGTACTGGCAGGCCCCTTGTTTTGCTTAAGCTATAACCGTATTTATGCGTTACATGAAAACGAAAGCGAATGGCAAGAACATTTAAACTTTTTCGCTCAGCTTTCACATATTTGGCATAAGCAAGGTGCGATGGCGATGCTTGAGCGCTTACTGAGCCACAATCAACTCGCTGCACGCTGGCAGGGGCTTGGTTATAACGTGGAACGTTGGCTGACAGATTTTCGCCATTTAGGTGAAATCTTGCAGCAAAAGCAAATTGAACTAGAAGGCACTCACCGATTATTGCGCTGGTTTGCGCAAAAGGTCAGCCAACAAGAGGGTGAAGCGGTGCAAGTTCGTCTTGAAAGCGATGCCAATTTAGTAAAAATCGTCACGATGCATGCTTCAAAGGGCTTGGAATATCCGATAGTGTTTATGCCGTTTGCTTGTGGCTACCGTGAAACCAAAGAAGCGCTTTATCATCATAACGGAAAACTGGTTTACGACCTTGCTAACAGTGATGAGGCCTTACAAAAAGCAGAGCAAGAACGCTTAGCTGAAGACTTGCGTTTATTGTATGTGGCGTTGACCCGTGCTGTACATTTTTGCTCAGTCGGTGTGTATAACATTGCACAAGGGCGCAGTAATCGCCCTGGTATACAAAGTACCAGTATTGGTCATGTACTGTTTGCAGGGGAAGAAATTAAATCGGCTGATGAGTGGCACAGGTTATTAAGCGATTTTTGTGCTCAGTCGGCGCATATGCATTTTGAAGCTTTTACGCAACCCGATGAGGTCACTGTGCTTGACCTAACAAGCACAGATGCTGAGCAGTCATATCAAGTCAACACACTCGAAACCCACATTGAACGAGATTGGCGTTCAACCAGCTTTAGTGCATTAACCTTTAAAAAGCAGACTGATCATATTGAACTGGGGCGCAGTGATGAAGATCACGAAAAAGATGAATTTTTAGCGCAGCAAGCAGTGCAACTAACCCCCTATAGTTTCCCGAAAGGTGCAAAGCCGGGCAGTTGTTTACACGAAATATTTGAGCAATTGGACTTTACGGATCCCTATGCATTGAAACGACCTGACAACGAGCGTGACGACCATGCTCTTGATAAGGTAATAACAAAACTGTTTGCCAAGTATCACATTGATGATAGTTGGGAGGCAGTGACCGAAAGCTGGATCAATGCCGCTTTAAAGTGTCCACTAAACGATAAAGGGCTTTGTTTATCGGCGCTTTCGCCTGAAGTGTGTTTAGTCGAAATGGAATTTAATTTACCGTTATTATCGCTTTCAAGTGATAAGTTAAATCAAATTTTGGTAAAGCATTTTGGTTTACCAGGGAAACTCGACTTTACTGATGTGCAAGGTTTACTAAAAGGCTTCATCGATTTAATTTTTTGTTGGCAGGATAAGTATTACATTCTTGATTATAAGTCGAACTTTTTAGGCAACAGCGCAGCTGATTATCAACATGATCAGCTTGAGCAAGCGATGAGCAGTCACCAATATCATTTACAGTATTTGATTTACACTGTTGCACTGCATCGCTTATTACAACAACGTGTTAAAAATTACGACATAGAGACCCATTTAGGCGGCGTGTATTACACCTTTTTACGGGGCATGAGTGATGGCCAAGGGGTGTACTTTAATCAGCTTACAAAGCAGCAAGTACTTGAGCTGGATAGTTTATTTGCACGAGGAGCAATGTTATGAGTCAGATGACATTTGGCTTTGATGAACGTGAACCAGAGCAACCTCGCAAACACAAAGAGCCGTTAAAGGAGCCTGTACAGGCATTAGAGGGGACTGAGGTTGAAATGAAAACACAGCCCTTACTGGACTTTTTGTTAGAGACGAAACGTATTCGCTTAGTGGATGTAAAACTTGCTGAGCTTTTAATAGGCACTGATACCTCCCAGAAGAATGAGGTGTTTTATCTTATTTTGTTGCTTGCCGTCGCTCAGCAAAGCCAGCATAGTTGCTTAGATTTAAACGCTATTAATTGGCAAAATCCGTTTGCAATTAGAGAACAGGCAGTATCAGACGCAAGCATTGCTGCACCTGATATTATTTCGCCGTTTTCAGAAAACTATGACGCGCAGCAAGCTGAAACACAGCTCATGGCTGCAGCTTGTGTGGGTGATGACAAGCCACTGCTGCTGTTTGCTAATAAGTTATATTTTGCGCGATTAGCTCAGTATGAAACTGTGTTAGCGTCACGTTTGAGTCATTTGGCAGCAAAACCACTAAACATCGATGAAACGGCTTTAACTGCGCTTTTGACAGAGTATTTCCCTGATGAAGCTCACCGTGAAGACCCCGCAGATCCTATTAAAACGTTAAATTGGCAAAAAGTAGCATGTGCCATAGCCGCCACCAAAGGCTTTAGTGTGATTACCGGAGGGCCAGGCACCGGTAAAACCACAACTGTCACCAAATTATTAGCTATTATGCAGTCGTTGTATGCCAGTGCACCGTTGACAATTAAGTTGGTTGCACCAACGGGTAAGGCCGCGGCTCGTTTAAGTGAGTCAACTTTGGGAGCGAAGCAAAAACTCAGTATGATCCCAAAAGACATCGCACCGCTTATTCCTGAAACGGCACAAACGATTCACCGCTTACTTGGCGTGATTCCGCACACGAATAAATTTCGCCATAACAAACGTAATCCACTGCATTTAGATGTGTTGATCATTGATGAAGCCTCCATGGTTGATTTATCGTTAATGGCAAAATTAATTGAGGCGCTGCCAAGTCATGCTCGGTTAATTCTGCTGGGAGATAAAGACCAATTAGCCTCAGTTGATACTGGCAGTATTCTCAGCGATTTATGCCAAGGATTAACACTTGAAAAAATGCCCGCCTACAGCCAAGCGCGGGCAGAGCAACTCAATCGGGTGTGTTTTAATAATCGCGCCGTGCTTTCACACAGTGAAGACAGTTACTTGTTAAGCGACTGTATTGCGTTTTTACAGCAAAGCTACCGTTTTGACGGCAAAAGCGGCATAGGTCAATTAGCGCAAGCTGTTAATACCAATAGCCAAGGGTTACTTGGGTATGTTGAGCAAACGGTGAACGAGGGTGGCTTTAGCGACCTTAAACTTAATTACAATGTGATTAACAAACCGATTGAACATTTTGTTCAGTTAGCAGCCCAGCATTATCAGGCGTATTTAACACTGATACGCGAAGGTGCTGGGGTGGCTAAAGTGCACAATGCTTTTTCTGACTATCAATTACTGGCAGCGGTGAAAGAGGGCGATTATGGCGTAAACAGCCTTAATCTTCGAATTGAAAAAGCACTGTCACAACAAGGGCTTATTTCACCGTATCAGCGCCATTATCTGGGCATGCCCATTATGATCAGCCAAAATGATTATCAGTTAAAACTGTTCAATGGTGATATTGGTATTTTAATGCACGATGAGCAAGGTCAACTAAAAGCAATGTTTATTGATGAGCAAGAAAACATTCGTGCTTTTTCGCCAGCTCGTTTACCCGCTCACGATAAAGTGTATGCCATGACTATTCATAAATCGCAGGGCTCTGAGTTTGCGTATACGGCGATGATTTTACCGCCAATAAATCAAGCAAACCAAGGGATTAACAGACAGCTTGTGTACACGGGGATCACTCGTGCAAAAAACACCTTTGAGCTGGTGGCAGATAAAAACGTGTTACTAATGGCAATGAATAAATCAGTTACCCGAGCATCGGGTTTATTCGATAGGTTAAAACATGCAGCTAGTTAAAGTAATTTAAGGGAATATCATGAATAATAATGAAATTGAGATGTTAGAAAATTTAGGTGAATTTAAAGCGCTAATTGAAGGGTGTAATTACACTACTGATGAAAGGTTAATACGTATTAATTATAGGGATTATAAAGAATATTTTTCTTTGGACTCCAACGGTCATATAAATGGGTTGATATACTCTAAGAGGGAAGCCAGCGATATAGATTGGGTATTATTAACTCGCTGCACTAGTATAAAACATCTAACTTTAAGAGATTGTTCTTTGGAGTCTTTTCCAACTGAGCTTGCTTTAATGCCTGATCTACTCTCATTAGACCTTGCTTATAACAAACTGGAGTCTATTGAATTTGACTTTTCAATATTTAATAAGCTTCAGAATTTAGATTTTAGCAATAATATTTTATTTTCTATTCCTGATAGTTTAGCTTCCCTCTAGGATTTAGACAGTTTAATACTTCTTGGGAATTATTTTGAGGAAATTCCTGATTTTATATTTAGTTTAAAAGGTTTGAGTGTATTATCGTTATCGCATAATGAAATAAAAAATATCGATTCAAGGATTTCTAATTTAGATGACCTAATTTATTTGGACTTGAGTTATAACAAAATAGAAGTTCTACCAAGTGAATTAGGTGACTTAAAAAGTCTTAGGATACTTCTTCTGAAAAATAATGAAATTCAAAGTATACCTGTAGAATTTTTTAAATTAGGTAATGATTTAGATGTTCTTAGATTGACTTATAATCCTCTTCCTACACCTGATGACTCATTTCATGAATTAACACCAAAAGAGCAAATTCAAACATTAATATCTATCCAAAATAGCAATTTAAAAGCGCTTAAAGAAGCCAAAATATTAGTTGTTGGTGATGAAAGGGTTGGGAAAACATCAATTATAAATCGGCTACTGGGGAATCTTCACAATGAAAATGAGGTTAGTACCCAAGGAATTGATATTTCGAAACTAAACTTTAATGGATATGAAACACATATTTGGGATTTCGCAGGACAGGAGTTAACACATCAAACGCATCAATTCTTTCTTACTGAAAGGAGCTTATATCTATATGTTGTTGATGCACAAAAAGAAGACAATCAAGCTAGAGATATACATTGGTTTAATACTATCAAAAGCTATAGTCAAAACTCACCGATTATTGTGGTAGTAAACCATAGTGATAAAAATGTGAATTATCAGTTTGATATTCAACGCTACCAGAATGACTTTGAAATAGTTGATGTAGTAAAAACTTCTGCTTGTAATTTGAATTCATTGACTGAGGAAATCAAACACAAGATTGGTGATTCAATTAGCAAATTACATACTTCAATAGAAAGGCAGCTCCCTAATTTACCAGGAATTAATAGGGAGCTACCTGAAAACTGGCATAATGTTAAGAATGCAATGAGTAAATATAAAGAAACACAAAATGTGATCGATAAAAGTGTTTTTGAAAATCTTTGCATTAAGGAAAAGGTAATAGGTACTCCGCTTCAAAGTGCATTATTGAAAATTCTCAATAGTATCGGAACTGTTATTGCTTACCCTAATGATTTCAGGCTCAAGTTAAATCAAATATTAAAACCAGAGTGGGTAACAAATGCGGTATATAAAATAGTTAGAACTCCGAGTGAAACTCCAGGTTTATACTCGGAAGAAAAAATATCAGATATTTTAAATGATAGATATAGTCACGCACATCAGCAGTGGCTTATAGATTTGTTAATTAAATTTGAATTGGGATTTCGTTTGGCTGAAACTTCGGATTTGTTGATTCCTATGCGTTTACCCTCTGTAATGCCAGAATTCGAACGCCGACAATACAATCAAGGTTTAAATCTTAGGTTTAATTATCATCGGATTGGTTTACTAAAGCAAAATGTGTTGCCTCAATTGATAGTTAGGATGCATACATATGTAGATGAAAATACAAGCAAGTATTGGAGGCATGGATTATTCCTAAAACATGAAGATTGCTTAGGAGTCGTAATCGCTGATGAACCAAATCAATCAATAGAAGTTTTTTTATCAGAAAGGAATGAAAATGCAAGGGTATTACTACAGTGGGTAAGGTCAAATTTAGAAAAAATTGAACATGCTCAAATTAAATCAAAAGATAATGATGCTTTGCCATACTTAGAGGAAGTTGCAATTTTTGATGATGATTGTGAAGTCGCCACCGGTTATGTTAGCTATCAAAAACTTATTAGAGCAAATAAAAGAGGCAAAGAAACTGTTGATGTAGAAATAAAGTGTACTGAAACAGGTGAAATAATGGACATAGAAGCCAGCGTTTCTAAATTGTTAGGCTTATATAGCAGGAGTGTTAATGGTTTTACCATTTCGGAAGTTACTACCGTAATTTCGAATATACTGCTTAGACTTACAGATTTTAAATCGAAAATATTAAATGAAACTGAAGATGAAATAAGTGACAGATTAAGAGAGTCATTAATTGCTACTGGATACTATGTTAAGGACCAATCAAGAGGTGGACTAAGTGGTACCGGCAAAGGTGCTGGTGAAAGGGATTTGATACTTACTAATGAGTATGGGCAACAAGGTGCATTAATTGAAGCTTTAATTCTAAAGAGTTTGGTAAAGAAAACACTAGTGAGTCATTATAAAAAGTTAATAGACAATTATAATACCCAGGGAAATGCTTTCGATTTTTTAATTACTTATGCCAAAGTGAAAAACTTCGGTACCTTCTGGAATAAATATATTACAAACTTTACTAATTTTGATGATGTTACTGATGATTACACAGATAAACATGTACTAAGAGTTGGTCAAACTTATATTGACGTTGAAGGTATTGATGAAAAAAGAACAATCGTACATATTGTAATTAACTTTGGTGTTACTTATGGCAATGAATAAATCTGTTACTCGTGCATCAGGTTTATACGATAGGTTAAAACATGAAGCTAGTTAAAGTAACGAGTGAGCAACTCAACGAGTTAATGGGTTGGTTTAACACAGAGGCAGAACTGCGTATTTGGTCTGGGCCATTTTTTAATTACCCATTTGATAAGCAAAGCTTTAAAAACGATTTAAACCTAGATGCGCTGAATTCTTACACGCTGGTTAATGACGAAGGCCAGATGTTAGGGTTTGGGCAATACTATTTACGCGAAGGGCGTTGTCATTTAGGGCGGCTAGTTATCGCACCTAGCGAGCGTGGTAAAGGTCTTGCAAAAGTGTTGATAAACTTACTAGGAGAGCAGGGCAAACAGCAGTTGCAGTGCGATAGCTTGTCGTTGTTTGTGTATAGCCACAATACCCTTGCTAAAACGGCCTATGAAAAGCTGGGGTTTATACAAACCGAGTACCCCGCTGACATGCCACTCGATGGCTGTATTTATATGACTTGCTAAGAGCGTTTAAAGCTGCTTTTACGAAACAGATTAGGTTGCCAGCCAAAGTGTATGGCGCCTAATCTTAAACATACCGTCACAGCAAATGCGCCAATAATGCACCAAATATAACTGACCTCAAGGGTGAATAAAGCCGCATAAGTTAACCCGCCAGATAAGCAAGCGGTTGAATAGAGTTCTTCGCCCATTACTAGAGGCACTTCACGGCAGATCACATCACGCATCAGGCCGCCAAAAATACCCGTGGTCATACCCATGGTGATGGCAACAATCATATCTGCGCCGCCAATCAATGCCTTTTCGATACCAATAATATTGAAAATCGCCATCCCTACGGCATCCATTAATAACATGGTGGTGTTACTTAAATCGGGTAAGTGACGAATTGATAGAATAGACGCGAATATGGATATGTAAGTTGCGTACAAATAATCGGGCTGAGCTATCCAAAATACCGGTTTGTTAAGCAATATGTCACGAAGTGTTCCACCACCCAAGGCTGTGACTGTGGCAACGACCACCACTCCAAAACCACCAACACTTTTTTCATGGCCCAGTAAAGTGCCAGAAATAGCAAAAAATGCTACACCGATAATGCTTAAAAAATGAAAGTATTCAGATGTCATGGGGTTTCCTTACCTGTTTATAGTAACTAAACCCTAGCAAAATGAACTTTATTGATGCTGAACAGCTAAGAAAATAGGGCGGGTAATGGTATTACCCGCCGATAAGAAAATTCTTATTATTTAAGGTAATCAACCACTAATTGCGTCATGGCATTTACACCCAATTGTAATGCTTTCTCGTCTGCAAAAAAGTGTGGTGAATGGTTACTAGGCGCTGTTACGGCATCTTGACCTTTTGGCGTAACTCCTAAAAAGAAGAACATTCCTGGTGTTTCTAAGGCATAGTAACTAAAGTCTTCTGCCCCTGTTATTAATGGCGTTGTGATCAGGTTTTCTTTGCCAACCACACCTGCAAGTGTTGGTGTCATTTTCTTGGTTAATTCAACATCGTTCACGGTGACTGGGTAACCGTGATCAATGTGAACATGCGCTTCTGCGCCACCAGATTCAGCCACCATTTCGGCGGTTTTAGCTAAGCGTTTTTTAATATCAGCACGCATGTCTTGATCAAAAGTACGAATTGTACCGACCATTTCAACTTGATCAGGGATTATATTATTACGTACACCCCCATTAATGGCACCAAAGGAGACAACAGAAGGGGCTTTTGTTACATCAACTTGGCGTGATGCAATGGTTTGCGTTGCCATAATAATTTGTGATGACGCGACAATGGGGTCAACCCCATTCCAAGGACGCGAGCCATGAGTTTGGCGACCTTTTACAGTAATCGTAAATTTATCGGCGCTGGCCATTAGCGGTCCTTCACGAAAACCAATTTGCCCTGTGTTCAGTGAGCTGGTGACATGTAAACCAAAGATGGCTTCGGGTTTTTCTTTAAATAAGCCTTCTTTTAGCATTAGTTCAGCACCTCCTTCTTCGCCATCGGGTGCACCTTCTTCTGCAGGTTGGAATACAAATAGAATATCGCCAGCGAGATTATCTTTAATTTTGACCAAAGACTCAGCAGCAGCCATTAAGATTGCGACATGATTATCGTGGCCACAGGCATGCATAACACCCACGGTATTACCTTTATATTCAGTTGTTTGTGTTGATGCAAAAGGTAAATCAACTTGCTCTTTAACCGGCAGGGCATCCATATCTGCACGAAGCGCGATAAGTGGCCCTTTTTTGCCGCCTTTTAATTTGGCCACCACACCGGTGTGAGCTACGCCTGTTTGCACTTCTAGTCCTAATGAGCGAAGGTGTTTAGCAACATACTTTGCCGTTTCAAATTCACGATTGCTCAGTTCTGGATATTGATGCAGATGGCGGCGCCATTTTATGACCTTTTCACTGACACTTTTATTGGCTGATTTAAGTTCTGCCTCTATATCACTGGCAAATGCAGGAGCAGACATAGCACTGAGCAGTAAGCTGGTCGAAAGTAGTTTGTTAAACATCCTGTATCCTCTTATTATAAGTAATTGCACTCATAACAATGTAAGTATAAATAATTGAATGAACAAGACCTTTCGATAATTAACCACGATAAATGGTTTAAAAATCGCAGCCAAGAGTTTAAGCAACATTTACTTAAAAACGCTAAATTAATCACGTGTAATGCAGGTGATGCCTTATTTTTGCGCGGTGATGAAAATACGGGTTTGTATTGTGTAATAAGTGGGGTGTTACGTGTATCGGGCGTAAACAAACAAGGTAAAGAAGCGGTGCTTAGTTTTGTAACAAGTGCCATGTGGTTTGGTGAAGTGGCGCTTTTTGATGGCGGCAAACGCACCCACGATGTGTATGCCCATACTTCAGTGCGCCTTATACATGTGTCTGAACGAGCACTCACTCAATTGCTGAACGAACACCCGATATACTGGCATGACTTTGGGGTGTTATTAACCGAGAAAGTGAGAAGTTTGTTTGATTCTTTAGAAGATCATGCGTTACTTACGGCAAAGCAAAAAGTCAGTAAGCGACTGTATATGTTGTGCCACTCATCGGGGCAAACTAGGTTGCCACTTTCTCAGCAACAACTTGCCGATATGACTTATTTAACACGGCAAACAGTGAATCAAATATTACAATCATTGCAAACAGAGTCAGTTATTAGTCTTAAGTATCAGATAGTTGAAATAGAAAATTTAGATAAACTCTTAGCTCAATGTTAGCTTGGAACTAAAATTGCTACATCTTTTCAGACAAGTTTAAAGGACGATTACGTGTGGCTATTACTTTTCATAACCAATATAAAGCTTATCATTACTCAGGCACTAATAAACTTGAGCGAGCACTGGATGTATCAGAATCAAAATTGATGCCTCAAACGTCTTCTGATGCACAAAGTCTATTAAGAAAACAACCCGAACCAAGTTCATTTTTAGAGACAGCAAACGAAGCTCTTGTTTATCAGCGCTTAGGGGTAGATAAAGAGAAAATCGATGAAATCAAAGCGCAAATAGAAAAGCTTGCGGAACAAATGCAACAACAAGGTGCAGATACCAAAGCACTGCAAGAAAAAATGAATAAGTTGCAAGGCATGCTTGATGAAGAATATCAAAAAGGACGCGAGCGCATGGATATGCAGCCAGAAGCCGAAAAAGGCAAGGTCATCGATGCGCTAGTTTAATGTAGTTACTTTAAAATGTCGGCTAGATGACATTCTTAGTGGTAAATTTTCTGCTAATCTGAGTTTTGAACACAGTTTTGGCAGGAATAATAATGAAAACTCTCAAACAACAGCTGAGCAATTACGCCCTTTATCACCGTTCAAAACGCAATATCTATACACATTTTATTGGTATTCCCTTGATTGTGTTTGCCATTATTTGTTTATTGCAACGCGCAACAATCATGCTTGAACCCGTTACGTTAACAGTGGCAAGTATTGTTATTGCGATTACGTGCCTGTATTACTTAATGCTCAGTGTTTCTATGGGGCTAATTATGGCTGTGTGCTTTGCTTTATTGAGCATTATTGCACAGCCTGTCGTTGTGCTTTCAACAACAATGTGGCTGGCTGTGAGTGTGGGCTGCTTTGTGGTGGGTTGGCTATTTCAATTTATGGGTCATTACTATGAAGGTAAAAAACCCGCCTTTGTTGATGACATTATTGGCCTCGTTATTGGACCCTTATTTGTTGTCGTAGAAGCCTTAATCATACTTGGTTTTTATAAAGATGTTGCTGATTACATTGAGCAACATGCAGGTCCACATAAAGCGTGATAACAGCAATAATAACAATAAGAAAAGGAACACACATGAATTTAAAAGATAAAATAGTTTGGGTTACGGGGGCATCATCAGGTATTGGTGAAGCACTGTGTGAACAATTGGCTGCAAAAGGGGCAATCTTGGTTTTATCTGCCCGTAATGAAGATAAATTAAAAGCGCTAAATACACGTTTAGGCGGAATGCATCATGTTGTGCCACTCGATTTAGCAGAGCCTGAGGCGCTGCTTAAAGAGATGCCTGCGGTTGTTGAACGTATTAAGCGCATTGATGTGCTAATTAATAACGGCGGGGGGTCGCAGCGCAGTTTGTTTTTAGAAAACGATTTCAGTGTGTATCGCCAGTTAATGGAGGTGAACTACTTTGGCCTTATTGCATTAACGAAAGTGGTCGTGCCGCAGATGGTTAAACAAGGTATGGGCATGGTTGTATCTATAAGCAGTGTGGCGGGTAAAGTTGGCTCTAAATTCAGAACCGGTTACTCGGGCTCAAAATATGCGGTTGTGGGGTTTATGGATTGTTTGCGTGCTGAACTGGCAGATAAAAATGTCAATTGTTTAACAATCTGTCCCGGATCAATCAAAACAGCCATTGCGCATAATTCGTTGGATGGGCAAGGTAAACCACAAAATAAACCCGAAGAATCGATTGAAAATGGGATGGATGTTGGCAGAGCTGCTGCGAAAATGATCAAAGCCATAGAAGCGGAAAAGGATGAGGTTGTCGTTGGTGAAGGGATCAGCGGTTTAGCGCCGACAATTAAACGCTTTTTCCCTCGCTTTTTTAATCGACTAACGGCACGAATGAATTACCGGTAAAAGCAAAAACGTGACCGTGAATGATTATTAATAAAAAACACGCAATTAAATTGCGTGTTTTTTATACTGCGAGGTGAAATTATTTGCACTTTAATCGATAAAAGGCATGCGTTAGCTATGGTTAAACGGGGAGGTATTAGCATACAATGGAGAAAAAGTAGTCCAAACAAGAGAGAACAACAATGGCCGCATTTGGTACTGTATTTATGCCACACATGATCCAAGCACGCTTTGCAGACAACACATGGAGTGAAAGCGCGCTGGTCCCATCTGATAAAATCGAATTACACGCAGGTGCTCACGTATTACATTATTCAAGCACGTGTTTTGAAGGATTAAAAGCATTTCGTCACGAAGATGGCTCGGTCTATATCTTTCGTATGGACGCAAATATTGCCCGAATGAAGCAAAGCTCAAAGCTATTAAACTTGCCTGATTTTGATGAAAGTATGCTTGAGCAAATGATCAAAGACATTGTTAAAGAGTACGCAGACGAAACGCCAGCCCCGCCGGGTTCAATGTATATTCGTCCAACCCATATTGGTACAGAAGCGGCAATTGGTAAAGCGGCTGCGCCTTCAATGAGTTCATTACTGTATGTGCTTCTTTCGCCTGTAGGTGATTATTTTGCAGGGGGTGCAACAGCACTTCGTGTATTACTTGAAGAAGACGGCATGCGCTGTGCGCCTCATATGGGTATGGTAAAAAGTGGTGGTAACTACGCCAGTGCATTAGGGCCTATTTTACAAGCTCGCTCTGAGCATCAGGCTGACCAAATATTGTTCTGCCCAGGTGGTGACGTACAAGAAACGGGTGCTGCCAACTTCATTCTTATTGATGGTAATGAAATTATCACCAAGGCACTTGATAGCACTTTCTTACACGGTGTTACGCGTAATAGTATTTTAACTATTGCCAGAGATTTAGGTATGACGGTGTCTGAACGCAACTTTACCGTAAGTGAATTACTAGAGCGTGCCGCTAAGCCAGGTACTGAAGCTGCGCTTTCAGGCACTGCTGCAGTGCTGACGTCTGTTGGTACACTTATTCATAACGACCAAGAGTATAAAGTAGGCTCGGGCGAGCCGGGTGAGAAAGTGGCGAAGTTACGCCAAGCATTGAATAATATTCAATGGGGTAAATCACCGGACAACCACGGTTGGTTGACTAAAGTATAGGCACCTTTTTATTGCAGAGCCACGCACTTGCGTGGCTTTTTTATTGGTATTTTACATTGGTTTACAGCCTAGGCTGTGTTTAACCGCAAATTGCTAGACTTTCTATTTCATTAACTCTATTTTCTGTTTGTTAACAATAACTAAAAAGTATGAAGATTATGATTAAGAAGACGCTTGCATGTGCAATTCTAATTGCACTGGCTGGTTGCAGTGAATCAACCACAACGAAGACAGAACAAACAGTAAAAACCGCAGAGGTAAAAGCTGCCGTGAATTATCCTGAAACTAAAAAAGGCAATGTTGTTGACGAGTATTTCGGTGAAAAGGTTGCCGATCCTTACCGTTGGCTTGAAGACGACATGAGCGAAGAGACGGCGCAATGGGTTAAAGCCGAAAATGAGGTGACATTTTCTTACCTAAAGAATATTCCTTATCGAGATGAATTAAAAACGACTCTCGAAAAGCTAATGAACTATGAAAAAGTCACTGCGCCGTTCACTGAGGGCGAGTACACCTATTTCTACAAAAATGATGGCCTACAAAACCAATACGTTGTTTACCGTAAAAAAGGTGACTCAGAGGCTGAAGTTTTCCTTGACCCTAATACATTCAGTGCTGATGGCACAACCTCTATGTCGGGATTAACGTTTACCGAAGATGGCACGCTAGCAGCGTACCAGATTTCAGAGGGTGGAAGCGACTGGCGTAAAATTATTATTATTGATACTGCCACTAAGCAGCCTATTGAAGAGTCGTTAGTTGATGTGAAATTTAGTGGTATTTCGTGGTTAGGAAATGAAGGTTTTTATTATTCAAGCTACGATAAGCCAAAAGGGAGTGAGCTGTCGGCTAAAACTGATCAACATAAAGTGTATTATCATAAGCTTGGCACTTCTCAAGCGGATGATCAGTTAGTTTATGGTGGCACAGAAGAACAAAAACATCGTTATATTGGGGCTGCTGTTACCCGTGATAATCGCTACTTGATCATCTCGGCAAGTACCTCAACATCTGGTAATAAACTGTTTATTAAAGACTTATCTAATCCAGATAGCGAATTGGTGACAATTTTAGACAACACAGATTCTGATACATCCATTATTGATAATGATGGCAGTAAATTGTATTTGGTAACAAACTTAAATGCACCGAATAAACGTGTTGTGACAGTTGATGCGAATAATCCAAGCCCAGAAAACTGGCAAGATCTTATTCCCGAAACAGACAATGTATTGAGCCTGACTAAAGGGGGAAATTACTTCTTCGCTAAGTATATGGTCGATGCTATCTCGCAAGTTAAGCAGTACGATAAATCAGGTAAGTTAGTACGCGAAATCAGTTTACCAGGTGTAGGCACAGCCTATGGTTTTAGTGGCAAGCATGACGCTGACACGCTGTATTATTCTTTCACGAATTACACGACGCCGGGTAACACTTACTCATTTGATATTGAGTCAGGGCAATCGGATGTTTATCGCAAGTCGGGTGCTAAATTTAACAGCGACGAGTACGTGTCTGAACAAGTGTTTTACACATCGAAAGACGGCACGAAAGTACCGATGATTATTTCGTATAAGAAAGGCACTGAACTTAACGGTAAAAATCCAACGATTTTATATGGCTATGGTGGCTTTAATGTAAGTTTAACACCAAGCTACAGCCCAACAGTTGCAGCGTGGCTTGAGCACGGTGGTGTGTATGCAGTTGCTAATATTCGTGGCGGTGGTGAATATGGTAAACAGTGGCACATTAATGGTACACAGCTTAAAAAACAAAATGTATTTGATGATTTTATTGCGGCTGCAGAATATCTAAACGATAAAAAATACAGCTCGCCAGACTATTTAGCTGTGCGTGGTGGTTCAAACGGTGGCTTATTAGTTGGTGCGGTTATGACCCAGCGCCCAGTCTATTCAAAGTAGCATTACCGGCTGTTGGTGTACTGGATATGCTGCGCTATCACACATTTACAGCGGGTGCAGGCTGGGCGTATGACTACGGTACTAGTGAACAAAGTAAAGAGATGTTTGACTACTTGAAAGGGTATTCACCTGTTCATAACGTAAAAGAGGGGGTAACGTACCCTGCAACGCTTGTGACGACAGGCGATCACGATGACCGTGTTGTACCTGCTCATTCATTTAAATTTGCCGCTGAGTTACAAGCAAAAGGTGCAAAACAGAACCCTTACCTGATCCGTATTGAAACTAACGCGGGTCATGGCGCGGGTACACCAACCAGTAAGATTATTGATCAGTACGCTGATATCTATGGTTTCACGCTTTATAATATGGGTGTTAAATCACTTTAATTTAATGAGTGGTAACAAAAACGCCGAGCAAAATTGTTCGGCGTTTTTTGTTTTAAACGATCGTTTTTAAACGCGTATTTTATAAATCGATTCCCAAAGCAAAAATCATTTTATAGTCTTCCTTTTCAGGCACCACGGCATTCTCGTCGGCAATCGGGTCTGCTAAGTAATCCCAAACCAGAGAGATATCAAAATCAATGTCGTCAGTAATATCAATCTCGAAACTTGCCATAGCGTATTGAGAATCTCCTCCTGTATCACTTTTGGCCGTGAGGTAGCGATAATTGAAGGTAAAGTCGATTTTTTTAGTAAGTTCATGCTCAAAATTAGTGCCAATAAAGTAAGACATTGACGCATTACTTTTGTCTTCACCGGTGGTGACAGTATCAAATTCAGTTTTTTGATACGCAGGGCCAGTTGAAAAATCCCACTCAGTTTTGTCGGTATCCATCACGTAATAACCGACACCTGCGCCTACAGTGTATTTATTAGCAATGTTTTGAAAAGGGTCACGGTAATATTCAAAAAAGATAGGACGGAAATACATTTTTTGAGTGTAAAACCAGTCGAACGTGCCATTGGCTCTAATGTTGTTTTTAGTTACTTGTTCATCGCTGGTGGTACGGTAGCCTAAAAACTCGGCTAAAAAGCGACTCGATGCCGTACGACGTTTAATATCGGCTCTGGCAGAGTATTCTGTTTGGTCTGTATTACCTCGCGATAAATCAGCACCCAAGGAAATTTTTACTGTCCACGCGCTGAGCTCACTGTCGATTGAAGGGGCAATCGACACTAAATCACGATAGCGATACTTTGCCGGTAAGTCACCGACCTTTACATAACCGCCTGATATATTAAGTGTGCCACTGAGTTCTGTGCCGTCGTTAAAGCGTACTGTGTGATGGCGGTCAGAGACAATCATATAGATATCTTCACGGTCAATTACGAGGGTGTCGAGTACATCACTGTCAAATTCAAGCTCTTTATCGTACATTGCGATAAGTTCACCTTTGAGCCATTCACCTGAGTTGAGCCTTACCCAGTCAAATTGACTGGCATCTTTAATGATGACACCACGCTCTTCTAACAGTGGATCAGGCAGGGATTAATTTGCGAAGCAAGTTAAAGGAGAGAGTAAAAGCGTGCTAATAAGCAGGTATTTTTTGAGCATTATTCCAATCCATGTTTAATAAAATGCGAAAGAAAGTTGTTATAGTAATTAGGTACTAATTAAATACTAGCTCAATATTTTACCCTCTTCAAAGTCCTTAAGCAGAGGGTAAAAATAGGCGTTGATAGGTTTTATATGCGTATTCGTCACTCATCCCCGATAAGTAATCGCAGATAATACGCATTGCATTATCACCTTGTTGGTGTGCATTTAGCCACATTTCTTGGGTGGTTTCTGGCAGTAAACGCATAGGATCACTTGCAAACGCACTGAACAGTTCAATGAGTAAATTTTGCCCTTTAAATTCAACTTGCTGCATTTTCGGTTCACGAATTAAACGTTTAAATACAAAGTGTTTTAACACATTAAGAATGCTTGCAAATTCGTCGGGTAAACTAACCGTGTATTGCAAGATTTCTGATTCGAAATCAGCATTTTGCACCACTAAATTGGCGTGAATTATAAAAGTATTAACAAGCTCACCGATGGCATCTTTTCGCTCATATTCATGGTGTGAAAAAAGGCGCGCCGTAATAGAGCTTAAATGCGTTGTTAACCATGGTGAGTTTAGTGCTTGTAACTGCGTTAATGCATGGTTTTGCCAATCAGCTAATGTGAGTACTTCTGTGGCGATAGCATCTTCCAGGTCATGAACAGCATAAGCTATATCATCGGCGAGCTCCATGATGGCAGAGTCAATCGATTTATAGTGTGTTTTTGCTCTGAATTCATCAACGTTATAATGGCGACTTAAAATGTGCTGATCGTTTTTTGATAGTGGCGCGACAATCCAATCAAACACATCTTTGTCGTCTTTGTATAAGCCTTTTGCAGGACGCCAGTGATCAGCTTTAATAAAGCTGCGCTGCTCAGAGAGCGGTGGAATGGTGTGCCATAAGTCATCAATAAAAGCGGGGTATTTTATAAAACCAAGCAAAGTGCGGCGTGTTAGGTTCATACCATAGCCATTGCTGTATGGCTCAAGCTTAGAAACAATTCTTAGGGTTTGCGCATTTCCTTCAAAACCACCGTGTTCACGCATCATGTAATTAAGGGCTATTTCACCACCATGACCAAAAGGAGGGTGCCCAATATCATGAGCAAGGCACAAGGTTTCAAGTAAGCTACCACTGGGGAAATGGCTAAAATTTGGGTGTTGTTTTTTAAGGTGGCGCAGTAGACCACTGCCTATTTGTGCGACTTCAAGAGAATGGGTGAGGCGAGTACGATAAAAATCGTTTAGGCCAATGCCCATTATTTGAGTTTTAGCTTGTAAACGTCTAAATGCTGCCGCGTGAATTATACGAGAGCGGTCAACCTGCCAGGCAGTGCGGTTGTCGTTTGGGCGATATTTTTGCTGATCAATGATACGCGCTTGCCAAGACTGGCACATAAATAGAACCTTATAATTACTCGCTCAGTTGCCCTTTAGTATACGCAAGCACTTGAAAATTGCGAGTAAATTGGACGTGATTCGCAGCAAGTCATGTTGAGTTAGGGCAAAAAAATACGCTGATATTCGCGAAAAAATTAGCTCTTTGATATAATCCGCCTTTGTGTGTGCGTGGCTTTACCGCACATGAGTTGTAGTTTATTTGAGAGAATACATGCTTAAGTACGTTTTTCGAGGTTTACTGACCGCTTTTTTTGCATGGGCGTTATTATCGCCTTTCATGAATCAAGATGTTGCAGTGGAGGAGGCCGACCAAACCGAGGCAACTCAGCAGGGTAAACAGCGAGTAATTAAAAAAGAAAAGCCATTACATAATGTAAAGCTGCCTGACTTTGCGGGCTTTACTGATGTAAAAGAAAAGAAACAGGCGTTTTTTGATTTTATTCGTCCCCATGTTGAAGCTGAAAACAAGAAAATTCTACAGCAGCGTGCCAGCTTAGAAATTGCACGTATGATGCTAGAATATAATGAGCCTCTGACGAGTAAGCAGCTGTCTGATATTAAGAAAATTCTTACCAGTTATAAATTACCAACAAGTATTGATGTGTTGTCTTTGACACAAGCACTGCGTCGTGTTGATATCATTCCAAAAGAACTTGCCTTAATGCAGGCGGCGAATGAGTCAGCATGGGGAACATCGCGTTTTGCGCGTATTGGCTTAAACTTTTTTGGCCAATGGTGTTATAACAAAGGCTGTGGCATGGTACCACGACGTCGTGCAAATGAGGCGGCTCATGAAGTGACGGCATTCAAATCTGTTCGTGGTGCTGTAAGCTCTTACTTTAAGAATATTAATACCCATGCGGCGTATAAAGATTTACGCACAATCCGCGCAGATTTACGTCGCCAACAAAAACCGATTGAAGCGACAAAACTAACCCAAGGGTTGTTATCGTATTCTGAGCGACGTGAAGCATACATAGAAGAATTAAACACGATGATTAATCAGAACAGAGCATATTTTGATGAATAAAATCTTTTTATTGTTAAAAGTGGTGGGTGTGATCAGTGCATTAAGTGTTACGAGCTTTAAAGCAACTGCCAGTGAGTTTGTGATTGCATATGACGGTTTTTACGACCGTTTAAAAGTCGTAAACAAGGGGGAGTTTCAGTACGCACAAGTTAACTTTTATTTAAGTGATATTGCCACTAACGAAGTATGTACGATTAAGTCAGGTAAAATCCTAACCGAAAAACAAGAGTTCGATTTAACCTACACCGACAATGCACAGCTGTTATTGCCTTTTGATAAGCAGTTAGACACGGATAAAGCTGTGATCGTCGTACAGCCTAAAAACCCTCAGCATGATTGCCAATTAAAGCTGCAAATTGAAGCAACAGAGCTTAGTAACTTTGCACTAACAAAAGCGAATTTATTTGAGCTTAACCAAGAGTTTGATGAGCTTTTATCTGATTTATCGGGCTTTTTTGTTAGCAAACTAATGTGGTTTTTATTACCTGAGCAACAAGGAGTCGTACTTAAATTTGACGCTCCTGCAAGTATGTCGGGTGAGGGGGTTAGCTGTAAAGAAAACCGCTGCACGATTAAAATCACTGATGAGTGGCAAGATGACAAAACTCTACTTAATAGCAGTGCAAAGCTTATTAGTGCAACGCCGTGGATTGTAAAATAGCTGAGTCATCTTTTTTATAGCATAGCTAATTATTCAAAAAAGGATCTTTACAGGTCCTTTTTTGTTGCTTTTAAATTACGCTTTAATGATTTATACCATTTTGCAAAAATACTTCATCATTTTGAGTGATTAAACCAGTCGCTACCTACGTTAAAAATTTCTGATTTACGACTGCATGGAT
>MDTG01240864.1_pt1 | contig 24926 bp, 17 predicted proteins | sample 811421 | NCBI WGS metagenome assembly MDTG01 (sample SAMN05326645, study PRJNA326480) | marine metagenome | isolation source: seawater | place: Pacific Ocean: South East | collected 2011 | reverse complement strand
GGTGCCCAAAAGAAGAGCGAGATGAGTCGCCGTCTTCCGAACGTTCGTCGTCTCGGGGGTCTCTTTTGTGTCGAAAAGAACGAGAGTCAAAAACCGCGCTCCGCGATGACGGAGAAGGGGGCTTTGGAGAATTTTTGGACGGACGATGATGATTATCGTCGTTTTAGAAGAGGTCCATATGCCGTTCTTTTTTTTCTTTTTCGTTCGTAGGGGCCAAAAATCGCCTCTTTTGGGAGAAAATTATTATTGTGCTGGCAAAAAAAAAGTGGGGAAAAATGACTCCATTTTTACACCCGTTGCCTCTTTGAATTAATTGTCTCCTCTTCTTCAGTCAACCTCTCTCGTCGGGGAGGAGGAGGAGGAGGAGGAGGAGGAAGAAGACGCGGCGCACGCCTTTTCCTCTTCTTCTTCTTCTTCTTCTTCTTCTTCGACGACAACGATTTATATATAACCAACGCAATAAGCGGACTTCGACGAGGTTTGGAATCTCCTCTCTTCGTTTGGACGATACATCATTCATGGGCGCAAAAAACGGCCAGCAGGATTTCAACGGATCGAGAGGACGTGCGCTCGCGACGTGTGTGCTGCACGTCCTCATCGTCGCGGCCTTAGCGGCGACTCGGGAAGATCTCGACGCCGCTCTGGACCACAAGGAGGATGCGGTGCGCGACTTCAAGGCGAGCCTCGAGTCCGCCGCGAGAGACATCAACGCCGGCACGTTCGATAACTCGACGTGCGAGATGTACTCCGCGTGCAGCGCCGAGCTGCGTGACCCGTTTTGCCACTTTAACTATGTCAACACCAGAGGCTGCGGGTGCAACGAGGGCAGGACGATTGACGCGAGGAACAGCGTCATCAAGACCTCCCCGAACCTGAACGCGAGCAGCTATTCCGTGAAACGCACCGCGTGCGAAGCGAATCACATCAACGCCAACCTGACACGTCTGTACGACAGCATGATTGAGCTGGGCGACGCGAAATGGCTCTTTTACGGGTCGAAGGACGGGGTCCTGATCAACTTCCCGGGCATCGTCTGGGACGAGGACATCGACGAGAACACGTGTGGCACCACCTACGATGCACGCATTCGCCCCTGGTTCATGACTGGCGCCACCGGACCCAAGAACGTGATCCTGATCCTGGATACCTCTGGCAGCATGTCCTCTTACAACCGCATCGACGTGCTCAAGCGAGCAGCGAAGGCCGTGCTCGACGCTACCACGTTTGCCGATTTCATCGGTATTGTCGAGTTCAACAACGATGCAAGAACCTACGAGGGTCTCACCACCCTGGCCCGTGCCATGCCGGAGTTTAAGGAGGTTCTCGGCGGATTTATAGATGGATTCAACACCGCCGGAAGCACGAACATGAGAAAAGGGTTTGAAAGGGCCTTCAAGCTCGTGGACGACTCGAACGAGAAGAACTATGCTAACGGATGTCACACAACCTACGTTTTGGTGACTGACGGCGTATGGGATTCAGACCCAACGAGTACCATCACGGAAAGACAGAAAACTCACAGTGACGAACACTTCTTCGTCGTTGGTCTCGGCGGTGGTGTGGATAAGCAGGACCTTAAAGACCTCTCGTGCAAGACGGGCGCCATCTACACCCAAACGAACGACGACGACGAAGAGTCGGGGCTGAAGCGCTCGATGATATCCTTCTACAAATACTACGCCCTCGTCAAGACTCTCAGAAAGGTCGAAGGCTACTCGTGGTCCGAGCCGTACGAGTCCATCCCCAGCATCTGGGGGCCGATGACCACGGTCGTCGCCCCAGTGTACGACAAGAGCCGCGAGCCGTGGCACATGATGGGAGTCGCCGGGGTGGATGCCACCGTTTGCGACCTGCTCCAGAATAAAGTTCCCAATGCAACCGGTTCCACCAGGACCCAGAGGGGGTGTACCTGCCGAGAAACGTACACGTACAATGGAGACACGTTTTCAGGCTGCACAACCACGAACTGGCCGGTGCCCTGGTGTGCAACCTCGGGAAATTGCGGCTCGTGCAATACGGAAAGCGTCGAGGGAGGGTGCTGGGATGACTGTGAGCCGGAGGGCAAGGATGGCGTGTTGCAGGAAGAGCTCCTGACCCGTGCGTCAGCTTGGTGCGAGCCCGCCTCGCTCGACGTATGCGCGCTCGAGGCTCTGAGACTAAGCGTGGGCGAATCCAAGTGCGGGTCGAATGAAATCAATTTCGAATACGCCAGCTGCACCGACGCGGACATCGCAAACTACTCGTGGGCCATCGACGGGCCCCAGGATCCGGGCTCCGCCACCTACACCCTTAAGTCCGTGCAATCGAGCTTAAAGGGCACAAAGTACGACATGAATGCGGACGAGTGCGAGTGTGACGACACCATGCAACCGACGTGCGCGTGCGCGGCGATCGAGGAGATGATGAAGAGGAAGGAGACTTGCAGTGGCGGAGACTGCACCCCTCTCCATATGGGGCTTTTCCTTGGCATTCTTATTCCGTGCCTATTTTGCTTTGGTTTTATATGTAACAAAATTCGTAGGATGTATCTGAATCGGGCGCGGGAGCGGTCACAGGTACAAACAAATATATTTGTGCAGCCACAGCCACAGGTACAAATGACGCACCATCCGACACACAGTGGTGGGCCTTCGGTGCCGAGCATGCCAGCGTCGTACGCTCGAGCTCAACCATGGACTCCCGCGCAGACTGCCGCGTCTCCGCAGGGACACACTTACCCAGCTCCTTCGCAACCGCATTATCCCAAAGTGTAAAGATCGAGATTTGTGTAAGTATAAGCAACTCGTATTTATTATAATTATTATATTCTGCGTGCTAAGCGTGTGTTCAATATCGTTTGCTACCGCTACGGCTACCGCTATCGTTTGCTACGGTTCTTTTTTACCAAACTGACGATTGTTGGCTTGGTATCGGCGCATGAGTTCTTCGATTGGGATGTTTGCCTCGTCCTCTAGCGCGTTCCTTTCCTCTTCGGCTGTTAAGTTTAACCGCACGTCGTCCTCCTCTAAAGCCGCGCGCTCGTCTTCTTCAATCGTCTCCTCGTCGTCTTCGTGCGAGTGAGAGAACAATCACAATACGGTCTGGGTCAAAGAATAATTATAGGTCGGGACAGATTTATATTTTTTTTCACGAATATTATGAGCAGAAGATAATGGTACCTTACTTGGTTTCACGGGACGAAAAGTACAGGTGGAACAGCTATATACGGCGGCGATACCGTCGTTGAAGAAAAGGAGATCGAAGAAGAGGAATTAGAAATTAGCTGTTCGGTATGACTGAGCAGCATATGTGTGCGATAAATAGAGTGATAAATATAAAATACGCGCATCGTGTTTTTTTATCGTCGTCCTCATCGTCACGCTCAACACTTTGCAAGTAAGCATGCAATCTGTGCCGCGCTTGGCCTGAGTTTCGGCGATTGATCCCATGCTGCAGTGATCAAATTTCGTATTTCGACTGGCGTGTGTGTGAGTGTTGGTCGCGCTCCGTTAATCACATTGTGCATGACGAGTGCATCAGAAAATCCTTCGAAAGGTTCTCTATCCTCGAATAACTCAAAAAGTGTAACACCCAGGGCGTATATATCGGACGATACTGTTTTTTGTTGACCTTGAAACAATTCCGGAGCAGTCCATTGCATGGTGACTTTTGTGTTCTCCGGTACCGCTCTCGTCATCGTCTGGGAACGATTTTTAGCCTCAGACATCCCAAAATCGCATAGAACAGCTGATCCATCATCGCGTAGAAGCACGTTGTCCAACTTTAAATCTCCATGAATGATTGAGATTGAAGGATCGTGCAAGTAGCTGACACCACATGCGATGTCATTTGCTATGCGAAGTAATCGCTCTGGCGGTAACCTTTGAGAATTTCGCATACATGATTTCACTGATCCTAATCCACATAATTCCATAACAAGCCAACCTTTATGCGAAACGACGCCATAAATTTTTAATATGTTCGGGTGATTCAAAGAGCAGAGAATTTTCGCTTCCTTATTTAAACGATTCGCGACATCATTCGGCAGATGTGGTACACTTTGTTGAGGTTGGTCGTAGAATAAGCATTTCACCGCAACTTGCAATCTTTGCTCGAAAGGGTACTCGGAAATTTTTTTCTTGTAATGCGCTCTATACACAACACCATATCCACCTCGACCGAGAACATCACCTTCATCAGCTATGCTCACAGAACCTTCTGAAAGATTTGGTGTGATATCGACAAGCCGCGGTAGTCTTTGAGCTTTTTTGAACGACTCCAATTCATTTTTCTGAACCACTAACTCTACTTTGTTTGATTCGATTTGGCCAGTATTTCGAGAGATATGCTTTGTATTTTCGCGCACATCTGGGAAAAGAAACTTTGCGCACTTTCCACAACCACAAACTTTTAGACATTGACGACCAATATTTGGAGCGACGCACTTGAGAAATCCCAAAATTATGGCTGGGAGTGATAAGCCTAAACTGATGCCAAGAATATCAGAAGACAATCCGGAAGAACTGGATGATTTATTATTATCGCTCTCTGTCGCAGCTTCGGTACAAACTCCAGCGTCATCATTACAACACCCTCGAGATTTGTAATCCTGCGTATTTGCGTTCTCCCAATACATAACTGGAAGGTTTACCCCTGAACACAACTCTGGAGTGACTGTTTGAAGCGACGAGCAGCTTGAGGAACTAGAAGAATCACAAATCCCACCTTCGGAGCCATCATCACGACGTAGCGCTTCAATCAGACAAGTTCGTTGCTCAGAATTCATATTTGGACATGTTGCAGTTGACGCGGCAACGAGCTCATCCAGAACAGCTTGGTAACGATCTGTACCACCCACAGCTTGTTCAAGTTCAGAAATTGTAAAATCGACACCGACAACACCAATCCATAGTGGCGGATCTTTAGAACGTTCAAAAACGGGTGTCGATACAGTCGTACCCATGACTCCGGACGAATATAAATAAGGCTCCACCCAAGTTGTAAAATTCATATTTTCCGCACCACCTTGCAAAATTGCATACAGCTTATAGTATGCCGACATCTGCTCTACCAGATCACCGTTGTCCGGAATCTTGGCATATATACCACCGGAATTACACGCAATATTTTTTAAAGCTTCCTCATCAGCACTCTCACCGAGAGCATACGTAAAAATCGTCGCATTCAAAATGTTCTTCTCAGTTATATTTCTGTAAAGGCCATCCCCGGTGGATCCCTCCGTAGGTTCACCATCAGATAAGAATAGAATTGCGCGGTGACAATTTGAACTTTTTTCAGTCGTTTCACTGGATTCAAATAAATCGAATGCCTTGTCAAATGCCGCCTCATAGTTTGTCTTACCTTCATAGATCGATTGATCCAACGCTTTCAGTACCGTCTCTTTATTTTCTTTCGTCGCTCTCTCGAGGGCTGGGAAACCAAGAGTTTCTGCAAAATTGTTGAAAAGCACAACGCTAAAGTGGTCTCCAATAGTGAGCGTATTGATTACGGACTTTGCCGCTTTGATCGCGAGATTCCATCGATTTAAAGCATACATTGAATACGATTTGTCGATGAGGATGACAACGTCCTTTGGTCCACTAGACGCAGCAACAAACCACGGTCGAATCCTCGTATCCATGACGCCGCAAACCTCAGAGTGTTGTGCAGGCCATATCCTGAACATCCCATTTGAAGTGCCAAAGAACGTTTGTGGGGGTTGCAAAATTTTATCTGATGTTCTCTGTAAATCTATAGCTGCACTTCTGAACGTTTCTGTCATGGTGTTAGAATAGCATAAGTCCTCTTTCAAATGCGCATCTTCCGGTTGGCTTGTTTGTGCGTTCAAGAGCGTTGACGGAATCCGCACGTTTGTTTGAGAAAAATCATAAGTCTTTCCACATCCGCCGCCTTCCACATTTCTGCAATCCGCGACGTAATCCATCCTGCACTCCTTCGTGGCCTCATCAAATGTAGATTTACACTCGTGAAAAGATACGCAAGAGGAGAGGCGATTGCATCTGTCGGCGTAGATGTCTTCAACTTTTCGGGTAACAGAAAGTGCCATAGATTCCATTTCATTCATAAATGTGCGAAGATTTAACACCGAGGCATCACTGATAATAGTAGTGAGTTGAAGCGCTAACGCGGCTATGCTGTTCAAAACGATAGCAGAGAATCTTTTTCGCATCCGTGCACGCTTCATCATTTTTCTTGGGAATAGTTATATGCGCAACCTTTTTTTTAGAAGTCTGGCGAATTTTAGAAGTCACCAAACTCGGACGAAGAGCGAATTTAAATTAATTTACCATCTCGGGAAAAACCCAATTATTAATTTCAGCACCTGTCTCGTCGCGGTCTTTGATGAAGCTGCCGTAAAACGCGAGAGCGTCGCTCGAAGGTGGTGCACACTCTCTCTTTCTCTCTCCTTTCGTTATTTTCAGGGTGTGAGACTCGAGTGGGGTGATGTCCGTCGCTCGAGAACAGGACGGACCGAGGAGCATGCGTGTTGATGATATCGAAAATTTTTTGGAGGAGCACCCTGTAGGTATTGTATTTACATATGTTGTCGGCGGCCCTCTGTACGTCGCGTTCGGCGCAGTATATCTTAGCGGGTCACTTTGGTTTTACTTGGTCGTCGTGGTTCCCGGGCTGCTGTACGAGTACTCCGGGCCCATCAAGTGGACGATCGATCCAATCCGCTCGTTCTTGCACGGACTCGTTCTCGGCCCGCCCGAGGAAGACGCCTCTCTCTACTACATCGTCGTGAATGAGCGTGCCAATGCCAAGTGTTTGTCAGCTGGATTGAAATGCGGTATTCATCCGTACACGTCTCCGATTGGAATTTTAATAGGCCTTGTCTGCATATTAACGTATTTCGTCGGCTCGATTGTCCTTCTGGTGTTCTATATCATGTACATAACAGATCCACGCTCCGATAAAATCAGAAATTACGACACCGCGGTGCAGAAATGGCAGGAGGGACTCGCAAAGGAATACGAGTCTACTTGGACGTCTCGACAACTCCCGACGCTGTATCTCAAGCAGTACGTCAATGACGTCAACCAAACACAGCCCCTGACGTACGAACCTTCCTTTCAGCTGGAGACCTATGATGCATTCGAGGAATTCCTGCCCCAATTGCACCCCGATGAAGACATGCAAAAGTACGAAGACAAGGTGTTGGTCGCCGCAACGGTTGAAAATTTTCACACTCCATCAATCCATTCGAGCGAGAGCGACGAGGCGTTGAAGGTTCGCATCGGCGAACAGACCTTTACGTTTGCTACAGTGCATCAATGGAAGACTGGTGATACGGCTGACTGTCATTATGATACATATTTGAATGGTTTGGTGTTCGTGTTCAACGAGGAAGTTCAGAAGCACGCGTGTGCGCTTTACTACAACCCCGAGCTTACGTGCCACAGGAAGTGGCCTTCACTTTACCCGCCGGCGGACATTGTTCTCAGAGTCGAGATTCGCTCACCACACGACCCTGTGATTGTCGCGAGTGACCTGTTTGGCTGTCCTACTACTGATGACTACTATGGTTCGTGGGGGGGCGAAACAATGAAAACTAAATGGCGTGAAATCACTACCCTCGTGTACATTTTGGGTTGCAGCGCGTGTGCATTGTTCCTATTCAGCACGCCAGGGACGTTGTGGAAAACTTTGAAATGGGATCCTCGGACTGCGAATTGTTTCAAGTGTAAACATGACGAGCCGGATGAAGCCAAACGAACAGACGTCGAAAGCGGCGCAAATTTCCAACCACGCGGCGCCATAACTAACAGGAATAATAACAACCAAAATCGTTCTAAATTGAAGTTCCTACCCTGTTGGGCTTGCTGCGCTGATGGCATTTATCATCCTTCGAATGCACATAAGGTTCAGAAGTGCAAAGTATTTACTACTGAGAAGCGTGAAGATGGCGTTTGGGTTGCGAAGAGTAAAAGTGATCCCTCCAAGACGTACGTCAACGCCGGGACCACCAAAGATCGAGTCATAAAATACAGATCTAATCTTCAATCTACTCGTCACCAGTGACGGTTACAGCTACGTCCAAGGAGTACAAGAAGATGTGTACATGACTCCTGTCTAATATACTCATGCTATTCTAAATTGTACTCATGAATTCATCTCTTTTCATTTCACGCGTCGATGCGGCGTAGGCGTCGTCTTTCTCCTTCGCGTTTTTGCGCAGACACCTACCTTTCAAGACAAAAATCAGACGAAACACATACCACATATACATGCACGCGTCGAGTACTCGTTTTCGTTGAATTCGAGAGGGTCGACCCATGGACGCCGCCGTGGCTGCCACGAACGACGACGAGGAGGACGACGAGAAGGAAGAGGAGGAGGAAGAAGACAAGGAACAGTTCCGAGAGTTGGAGAGGATGCAATCGATGACGCACGAGGACATCGTGGAGAAAATAATGCAGTTGCGGACACGCGAAGAAGCGGAGGACGACGACGAGGAAAGCGACGACGACGACGAATCGAAGAACGACGATTTGACCGGGTTCGAAGGCACGAAGATCGCGATGGTTATCGCGCAAGGGATGCGAGCGCACGTCGCTCGAGCGCGGTTGGAGGAAGAGATCGCGTCGAGACCGAAAGATTGGAAACCGCCGCCGGCACACGAGACGTTTTTGCGCAAATTGAGACGCAAGATTTATAGGGATTGGAAACAAGACGCGCCGTCGCTGCAAAGAGACGTGGACGAGCAAGAGGCACGAAGAAAGATTGAAGAAAAGAGAGAAGAGAAAAGGAAAGTGGAAGAGGAAAGGAGTCGCGCGATACACACGCGAGGAGCGTTACTGAAACCACTTCCGAATAACGGGAAATCGATTCAACGGAAAAAAGAAGGGACAAAGCTGAAGAAGAACGACCCGGAGGCGCAAGGCGGCGTGTACGAGAGAAGGAAGATGCAAGAGGAAGGTGCCGGCTTGTTTGTGGCACCGATGATGCCAGAAAAGGTCAACAGAGAAATTGGGAAATTGACGAGAAAAAGTGCGGGGAAAGGATGGTTTGATTTACCGGCGGCGGAATACACGCCGGAGTTGAAGAGGGACATGCGCACGTTGAAATTGAGGGGCGCGTACGACCCAAAAAGGTTTTATAAAAACGCGGATACCAGTAAACTACCGACGCACTTTTCGATTGGAACGGTCGTAGAAGGCGCGCAGGATTTCCATTCGGGTCGCATGACGAAGAAAGAGAGAGGGAGAACATTCGCGGAGGAGATTGCAAAGGACGCGGCGATTAAAAAAGCGAGAACAAACAGGTTTACGAAGGTCCAAAACGAAAAGAAAGGTAGCGGGGGAGATAAGAGGAAAAGCAACAAAGGTAAAGGAAAAAAGTAGCGTTACTTCAAGAAGGAGATTGAGAGAGAGAAACTAGCAGTATGTAGGCTTAGAGAGACGTGTATCTATATGTATACTTGAATATACCACTTATACAACACATTTTCCACTTTTGTCCTCGTCACATTTTTTACTCGAAGTGAAACGCGAGAGAGTGAAGCTTCACGCGATGGGCAACTCCGCGTCCACTCTTGCGTCGAGTCCAGATCCGGCGAACCAACCGGACGACCCACCGTGCGCGTCTGGTAAAGCGTTCGTGCGTCAACAACAACAACAACAACAACAACAACAACAACAACAGTCCGACTGTCCAATACCGGAAGAAGTACGAAACGATGCGTCCAAATTCGGCGTGTATAATGTGTACAATCAAAGAATAGACGGCAACGCGACGGCGTCATCAACGTCGAGCGCATCTTCGTCTTCTCAGGAACGGGGCGGATTTAGATTCCTAGGTCGTCTAGACCCACGAAACAACATGCCCTCGTTAGCGAACCAAAAACGAGCTCCTGGGCAGAAAATAGCTCTGAGTACCGAAAGAGAAGCGTCAAAGATACCAAAGTCGGGAGCGGGAACCACGTGGCAATACCCGAGCCCCCAGATGTTTTACAACGCCTTAGTGCGGAAAGGGAAAGCAGATGACGTGGATGAAAATGATGTGGCGACGGTGGTGTCCGTGCACAACGCGATGAACGAGGACACGTGGGACCGCGTCGTGACGTGGGAGAAATTACATCCGAGAACGGCGAAAAACGAGGGGCCTAAGTTAGTGCGGTTTCGAGGAAGGCCGGACGATTTGTCTCCATTAGCGTGGGCGAGGTATTTAATGGGAGGAGGGAAGCCATTCGATAGGCACGATTGGTGGATTGAGAGAGGCGACGAGGAAATAAGGTACGTGGTGGACTATTATTTTAAAGAGGACAAAGCAGGGACGCCAGAACAGTTTGAGTTGGTCGTGAGGCCGGCGTTGGATTCAGTTGGGAGCGCGATGGATAGAGCAAAGATGTTTACGTATGTGAATTGCGTGAGGTTTGGTGTGCCGTGCCCAATAACTGGGAGCTCGAGCGTGATTGGAGAGAAAGCGGTGGCAGCGGGGGAGAAGAAGTAAAATTTCATCTACTGAGTACGCGTGCTAGATTTTGTATTTAAACAATAAGGGATGCTACATCCTCTATATGCTATAACTGTCCGATGCTAATTCTGTCATTTGTTCACTACAGTTATTACTATATATTTAAGCCTTCGTCGTCGTCATCGTCGTCGTCGCTTAAGGAGTCGTCGTCAGCAGACGGAAGCTTTTGGCCTCTTTCAAATTCACCTTTCAAGAGCTCTTTTTCTGCTGCGGTACAATCGACACCTTTTTGGCAATCTGGATCGGTGGAAGTTTCCAAATCGTCTCCATCGTATTTACCTAGCATCGCGTCTGGCTTACAATCGTTCACGTCCGCAAAGCGACACCCGCAATTCCAGTTCCTCTCGCTGGTTGGATTCTTCCAATCGTATTTGCAAAATGTCAACAAATTTCCTTGCCCGTACGCCTCGAAGGCCTTTTCCTCGGTATCGAATGAGTGCACGTCGTTCCCTTCCGTTCGCGCGCCTAACCCTGTAAAATAATGATAGGACATTATTACGTTTCCGCTGTTATTGTTTTGCTTTTGAACTTTTGTTCGATCTAAAACCTCCCCGGCTCGCGTTTGTAAGCCTTTGGACGCTTGCGCCATACCTTCAACACCGAAGCCGTACACGTCAACAGATTTACATAATTCCGAACTCAACATGGCATACGCGGCAACAAAGCCAGACGAAGGGACGTTCAAGCCACGATACGGTCCAAAACCCGACTTGCACAACTTTTCTCTGTACCCCATCAACGGTTTGGAGGACATAGTGGTCGCTTTGGACGACAGGCGAATTGGAAGCACGTCCGGGCGGTACTTCTTCAACTGGTTCGCCAACAAACCAAACTCCTTTAAACTCGCTCTAGTGACGATAATAGCCACGTTATCTTCTAAAGCGTTGTTTTCCCAAGGCGTTTTCCCTTTAAACGAGCTCGATTTGAACTGGCGCATGGCATGTCGCGCCTTGGATGGATCTTTCAATTTCATTCTTTTAAGTTCCTCTTCCTTCTCTTTGTTTGTGCGTTTCAGTTTAGACGGGGAGAGATAATACGCTCGCGTCCAAAGTCGATTGAAGACTCTGTGAGTGACTTTTAATCCAACACGCCGACTGTACCCACGTATTGGCGCTTGATTGATACGTACGACCACATCGTGCGAATCGATAGCCTTTCCGTACTCTGAAAATCGCAACAGCCCAGAGTTCCCGACGACGGCGCACCTGCCCCAGTTCGTCGACAACCCTCTTGGATCGTTCTCAGCTCTTCTCGTTGCTTCTACCGCCGCCACATTAGCGAGCTTTGCCACTCGTCGTTGTTGTGTTTTTTTCTCGCGTTCTTCTTCCGTAAGTATTTGTTGCTGTCGTTGTTTCGAAGCGTTCTCGTCTTCCTCTTCTCCATTCTCTAAAGCTGTTTTCATTTCCACGTCTAAACCGCGCATCTCATCGGTCGGCATCCACGACAACGTCACTTTCCTCTTCATCTTATCTGGCGTCACGTTCTCTATATCCGTCACATCTGGAAGCGCCGCGCCTTTTCGTTCCTCGCTACACTTGACGAATCTTTCAAAGTCCAACTTTTCCTTCACGTACGCTCTATCAAACCACGTCACGTTCGAGGCAATCATGTGAGATGCATACGAGGTTTCACCGGTCAACGCGTGCACGAGTGCTCTCGCATGAATCTCTTCTGTTGTTTCTAACGCGTACTTTTCGATGGCGCTGTTTTCAACAAAAGACAAAGGCGCAACTTCATCATCATCATCATCATCATCATCGTCGCTCGTCTCGTCCACGCTCACACGCTCTCTCCTCCTCCTCTCCTTTCCATCCAAGCGAGACGATTCTCTGGCCAAATCTTCCTCGCGTTCGCTCAAATGCGACGGCGTCTCGAGCACGCGAACGATGACGACGAGGAGCATGAGGCTTATCAGCCACGCGCGCGTCGAGTTCGTGTTCATTCTCTCGCGTTAGGTATTAAAAGCGCGTAACCGCCAAAACGCGAAAAGGCATTGGGCGCTCAAAAGGCCATCGGACGAGGACGAGCACCACCCGCGAGGGACGAACGAACGAACGAACGACGACGACGACACAAGTTTTTGAGATGGGAGGGAAGTTTTTCTTTCCGAGCGTTGGTGTTGGCGCGCTTTGGTCCGTAAAGAAAGGTTTTTGTGAGGCAAAAGAGCGAGAAAGGACGGAAAGATATTTCCCGGGAAAAGGGGATTAAAAAGAGATCTAGAGTACTCGCGAAAGATGACGATGGATGCGCAAAGCATCGCGTTAGACACGTTACAACGCGACGCCTAACACCGCGCGGCATTCTTTTACTCCCTTCATTCTCTCTCTTTTTTTCCTCGCCTTCATTCGCCTTCATTTTTGTATCGTCGTTCGGACGTCTCAATCGCGCATCGCGTCGAGATACGCTTTTGTGTTACACTTAAAATCATCGCGTCGTTGTTGTTTAAAACAACCCCAAGAACTTCTTCTTCCCTTTCTTCGCGTACTCCTCTTGCTTCCGTTTCTTCTCCTCCTCCATCTTCGCCTTGAACTTGTTGTAATCGCTGGCGTTGACCTCGCCATCCGGCGCGAACATCTTAAAGATGCCTCTGTCTTTTGGCTTCTCCTCCTCGGAAGATGCGTCCTCCGAATCGTCTCCCGTGGCCTCGGCGTCGGCGTCGGCGTCCGCCTCTGCCTCTGCCTCCTTGGCTTGCAGCTTCGATGCGCGTCTCGCGGAAGAAGAACGCTTCGTCGTTTTGAGCGTCGCGGCGGTCGGCGCGACGACGACGCCTCTTTGGGTGGCGGTGAGCGAAAACATATGTGTGTGTGTGTTTTGTACACAAAGCGAATTTTATAGTGTGGCGTTCGTTTTGGATGCGTGTTCAAGGTCGTTGTTGTGTGTCGAAGAGAGAGCACTCGTCTGCATTGCAAAATTGATCCCGACCAATCAAAACAAAGACAGAAGAGCGTTTTAAATAGGAATTTCTTTTCTGTTTTGGTCGCTTTCTCAACATCAGAGTTCATCGTTTTGGGAAAAAGATTTTATGGTCTCTTGTTGTTGTAAATTTAAAAAAGAGGTCTCCCTCTGTCTGTTCTCTATCTCTCTCTCTCTGTGTGTGTTTAGGGTTTTTAAAATAAAAAAAAGAGTGGGGAAAAAGAACAGAGCTTTTGAAAATAATAATATACTGTGCGATACACGTGAGCACTACTACGACTCTCTCCTTGAAGGACGGTCGACTCTCGACGATGCGGGCGGCGGCGGGGACGAGGACCACTTTTGCGACTTCGACTTCGACTTCGACTTCGACGACGAGAGGAAGGAGGAGAGGAGAACGGCGCAAAAGGAGTGGCGATGTTTTTTGTTTTGCGCGAAGAAAGGATGGAAGCGATGAAGAAGAAGAAGACCAATCTTTGATGCGTTCTCGATATCCTGGACAAAGACGTTTCGATGACGCGTTTGGAGACGACGATGTCATACCCAAAGCCGATTCTTGGGACGACATTTTTGACGTTTCGAATGGTGGTGTTGATGATGTGTGTGATGATGACGATGTTTCCGTGAGAGGACCACCGAAAACGTGTTCGGAAGCGGCGATTGAAGCGAGAAACGTGTTGAGAACGCTGCGAGAAAATCGAGATGGACTGCCGAGTAAGAGAGTGCGCGTGGAACTGCCGCTGCCGAGAGAGGATAAAGGAGATGAAATCGTCTGGCTGGGTTTGCATGGGCAAGCTGTCGACTGGAGGGGAGGTATTTCCGAAAGACTCGCAAAGACGAAAGTCGTCGTCGAGAATATGCTGTCTGGATACGGGTTTCAATACTTAGGGTTATTAGATAAAGACGCGGATGGAATGGGTTTGTGGACTGCGACGGAAGACATGACTGTCGTCGCGCATCCGAGCGATACGACCATGCAGTTCTTCGTGAACTTGTTGCGAGGCGAGTATGGCAAGAGAGTCGTGAACGACCAAGCACATTTTTTAGTCGTAGTCAATGAGTTTTGGTCCGGAAACGGAGAGAAAGTTGGACAACCGTGGCAGTTCCAACTGCGTAAAGAAGCGAAAGAGTATTTAACGAACGGCTGGTGGGAGAAAGTGTACTCGTGTCGACGTACCAGATCCGCTGCCGGCATCGAAGGCACTTTAGTTCGAAGATATCCCGAGCCGTGGATGCTGTTCGACGCTCGAGGCGTTCACTTATTAAAGCAATGGCAAGATGAACCATCCAACCGTGAGATCGCGGAAACGTTGAATAACAGCGTCGGGCAACGCGAAGCCGTCGGGTTTAATAAGGATGCAAGCGAAACCTCCAGAGAAGCCGACGTCATCACCTAGTACTAAAATATCTTGTAAAATATCTCGTTAGTCACTTCATTCACATTACAAAAAAAAATCTCCTCACACAAAAAAGCCCGCGTTCCACTTTGAACGGCGGCATGGGATGCGTCTCTTCCACGCCTTCTCCGCATTTGGACGCGAACGAACAGCACGAACTCGCCTCTCTACGGCAATTTCAATCCACCGCCTCGCAAGAATACAACGAGTCGTGGACGTTTTTGGACTTGTGCGACGCCGATAAAAAAGTGAGCAAGAAAGACAAAACCATCTTTTGGGAAACCGTCGGCTCCGCCTTCTACGGCGGGTCGAAAGAGTGCTGGGAAGCGTTAGATGTGGCACTGAGGAAGACGGAGGACATCGCGTTCGCTCGAGAGATTTTGAACGCGTGCGGCTTGAAAGTGTGTCATAAAAACGCGCTCGTGTGTTTCGACGAACTTGGCTTTTTGTACACCGTACCTCCTTTTGCTGCTGAAAAGATAGGAGAAGAGGAAGAGGAAGAGGACGAGGAGGACGAGGAGGAGGCTTCTGTGCCAGGTTAGAAACGGAGGAAACGAGGCGATTCCCCGCCGTGTATACAAGTATATAGCATGTAGTAGCAGTTGTTGTACACATATAATGAGAAGCTATAGCTAATAGTTCATTAGAAACGACGTGCTTTCGTTCGCTTTGAGATATGCGGAGAGGCGATTGGTGGTTGCCACGGCATCTTGGCAGGACGTGTTCGGTTTGAACTGGCAGAAGAGTTCAAAGTCTGCACCGAAGCATGCGATGCGGACACCGAAAGAGTCGGATTCATACCGAACGCGGTGGTGTTTCAACGTAGTATCGTACTTGTGCTTGTTGTCTATTTGTTCAGTAGTTTTGTTGTCGTTCTCTTTCTGGGACGCGGTATTATTATTGATATCGTCGCTCCCATCGCTGGCCTCGCTGGCACTTCGCCGAATCCCCGAGAATATGCGATAAGACACTGGAGAGAGATTGCTTTCCGCAGTTTCATCACTACCGTTCAAATTCAAACCACCAAAGTTGAAAAATCCAGCTCGAAACTCCGAGGAGGACTGCGGCGATAAAGAGGAGGTGCTTCCTCCGGATTCTAACGCTTCATCCATCGCCTTGTTTTTCACGATATCTTCCAACATTTCATCGCGAAACTTTCGATTCATATTTTCGTAATGTGCCGCGGCGTGCATTCTCGCGTACTCCCGGATGATGCGTACAGTTTTTTCGTCGTCGGCGTCTTCGTCCTCATCAGCTATTTGGTACTGACCGAGCTCCGGTTTCGCGTAAACGAAATGTTCGAGCTTTTCGATTGCAGCTTTTGCCGTTTCAGTGAGCAAAGCGTCCGATTCACTCTCTTCCTCGTCATCGTCTGATAGCGAGGGTCCAGATGCGACTGCTTGTATCAATGCTGGTCGAATGGTCTTTGCAATATCACTCTCGCGTTCGTGTGTCGCTAAAAATATGTCACGCAATAAATTTTGGGAATACAGTTGCGCGAAAAGCTCCTCCATGCTTTCGTGTGCGCTAGAGGCAGCATCTTCAGATTTTGAAACGATGGAGACGTACACAATTTCGTCATCCAACTTCTGTTTTACTTTAGCGTCGTCGTACTCGACCTCTTTACCTATGAGTTCGTCTTCGTTCAAACGCATTTTCATCGTTCTCACCAAGACGAACTTTGCGCCTTCCGCGCCGCTCGGTAAACATATGGACATGTCGTAGGCGTCTTCGCAAAAGGAGCTTTTGAACCTCTGAAGTGCCGTGTCTTGCGTGTTTATCATCGATGATGATGACGACGACGGTACTGGTGGTGGTGGTGGTGGTGGCTTGACGACAATACCTCCTCCGGCTAAAACCATCTCCTCGCCGAAACTCGCGTTGCGTTGATGACGTCCGTTTTCCTTTTGCGGCGATGATGAGGGATTCGCAACTGCTGCTGTTTTAATAGTTTTATGTTCCATCTTCTTGTTCTTCTTCTTCTTAATGCTTTTATATCTATCTATCGTCCTCACGTGATGCATCAAATACCACACATCTTCCGCATTGGGTCGTTTTGATTCCAACGGCGTATTTCTGTTTGCATTGAATCCTTCGAAAACTCCTCGCGAACGCGTTTTAGGGGACGCGTATGCGACTATACCTTTTCGTTCAGTGTATATGACAGTAAAACACGTCTTTGAATAATCACCACACCTCTCCAGCGCAATTCTAAGCACCTCTGTCATCGCCTCTCTTCTTTCTTTTTTCATCGCCAACGCTCGAAAAACTCTTCCACTTGTACACGCGAACACGTCTCTCCACTCACCACTCTCCGCCACAGATTTTAAAAACACGTCCTCCTGTTCTCGGAAAAATGCTTTCCTGGGATCGAATCGGTGGTTACTTCTTCTCAAATTCATCTCAATCGCATTTCCAAATAGAAACACAAACGCTTTGGAAATCAGGTCGAGTTTCACTATTAACGTATGTTCCGTTTCGAGAGCATCGCGAGAGACGGCGGCGAAGCGCAACGCTCCTTTCCTCAGAACGGCTAAACGAATGTTATATTTCTTCGTTTTCTTTTCCACGTAGTGTAACTGTCCGGATCTGTTCTTCTTCACACTCGCAACTCTATCCCTAATGCGCTTCTTCCCATCCTTCTCATCGTCGATATCTTCTCGTTCGCTTACATCCTCCTCCGTACTTTTAACTGTTGTCTCGTCGTCATCTTCGTCCTCCGCTATCGCACATATCGCGCTCAACGCGCCAACAACCGTCGACAGCTTCAAAACGTTTCCGAATCTCGTCCATACTGGTTTCCCGCTGCTCGTGAACGCCAGAAAATGCGTCCTCAATTCCATCCTTCGCGTCTCGTCCTCTCGAATTCCCCACCAAAAGTGTTCGTCTTCCATCGCGTCGCGTCGCATTCCGTCCAATCTCGGTTCGTCGAAGCTCCAATATACTGGCGAAGACGGAGAGGAGGAGGAAGAAGAAGACAACGACTCGATCATCTCTTCGTCTCCCGCGCTCTCCGTGCGTCTGGAGAGTCTACGCGGGCGCCATCTCTTCCCTCTCTCTCTCTCTCTTTAAAAATGGGGCAAATCGAGAGAAGGGAAATTTCAAAAAACGAAAGTCCTCACTCACACGTGCAAAGAGAGCGGAAGAGAGAAAGAGAGAGAGAGAGAAAAAGAAAGAAAGAGATGGCATCGGATCCGTCGAGCGCAGTCGTCAACGTCCAGTTTAAATGGGGCAAAGAGCTCTACTCCGTGGACGTGGACACGTCCCTCCCGGGTTTAGCGTTAAAAACGCAACTTTTTTCACTGACGAATGTCCCTCCAGATCGGATTAAAATCATGGGTTTAAAAGGCGGGAAAACGATCAACGACGACACGGATTTGAGTCAATGCGGGCTAGAGGAACTCGCGAAGAAAGGGAAGAAGTTAATGGTGATGGGCTCCGCTCAGGCGGTGGAGAAAGCACCGACGGAGGAGATTAAATTTGTAGAGGATCTCCCGGAAGAAGAGCAGTACGGGGCACAGTTAGGGGAACGGTTTCGCCCCGGTCTGCAGAACTTAGGAAACACGTGTTACATGAACTCGTGCGTGCAGTGCTTAGGTCACGTCGGGGAATTGATAAAATGTCTGGAAAATTTTGATGAAAACGCGGCGAGTACGAGCAGTGGGGGTGACGCGTCTGCGATGAACGTCGCCGGCGAAGGTTCGATGGCGTTGACGAAAGCTGCGAGAGATTTGTTTATTGAATTGAACACGTCCAAAATGGTGGTGACACCGTTGAGGTTTTTGATGGTATTGAGACAAGTGTTCCCGCAATTTGCAGATAGAGACGAGAGGAGCGGGGTTTGGAGACAACAAGACGCGGAGGAGTGTTGGTCTGCAATCGTGAATTCGCTCGCCAACGCGTGTCCAAAAGTAAAAAACATTTTTGGAATCACGCTAGAGACCGAGTTGAAATGCGAGGCGACGGGAGAGTCGAGAAGTGAATTGGATACGGTGAACTATTTGAAGTGTAACATTTCGATCGAAGTGAACCATTTGGCGGATGGCTTTCGTTTGCAATTGAACGAAACGAGGGAAATTGGGAACAACGTTTTCGAAGGCCAAGCGAAAATTTCCAAGTTGCCGTCGCATTTGGTCGTACAAATCGCGCGGATGTATTTCAAGGTGGACATTCAGCAAAAAGCAAAGATTTTGAGAGCGGTGACGTTTTCAAACACATTGGATGTGTACGAGTTTTGTAGCGACGAGTATAAGAAGGTGTTGGATAAAGGGAGGAAGTTGAGAGCGAAGGCTATTGAGATGAACGTGGACGAAGTGTTCGGGGATAGTTCAGATCCGGACGCGTATATTACGGGTCACTACGAGTTAGTTTCCGTATTGACGCATAAAGGACGGTCGGCGGATAGTGGGCATTACACTGCCTGGGCTAAGAATTACATCATGGACGAAAAGACGAAGAAACCAGTGGATTCGTGGACATTGTTTGACGACGAGACGCCGCACGCGAAGAAAGAGGAGGACATTTTAGCGTTGAAAGGAGGCGGCGATCATCACATGGCTTACATGTTGGTATACAAAGCGATTTATGCTAAAGAACCGGTGGTGCCTGAGTCAACTAAAGTTGTCGAAGGAGAGGGCAACGGCGGCGAAGACGTGAAGATGGAATAAACTATAACTACAATATTCTTCCAAAAAATATCATCTATACATTTTACTACAATACAACAGTTTCGTACAAGTTGCCGCACTTTTCTGTCGGCGGCAGAAATCGCAAATAATGCTCTTGCTCGTGTTCCTCGACGTTCGAGAAGAGCCTTTGGTCGCATCGACACAGATGACACCGTTTGATTTGTACAACACTCTTTTTGCGTTTTCTCCCGAGACTTCTTCTTTTGAAAATCGTCAGATGGTGCACAGTATCCATCCACTGTGGTAAATACACTCTATCCGTGACTTTAAACTGGTCGTCGAGAACTCTGAACATTTCCAAATCGCCGGTGTTCATTAGGTCTTCACCTATTATAGCGACGTACTCACCTCGAAACGCCTTTAACGAAGTCGAACCCATATCTGAATCCGGCGGACAATAACACATGAACAACCCATTCGCGTGTTTGTATTTTTTAATGGCATCCAAATGTGGCATTTTCTTCACCGTGTTGCTTACGCTAAACCCCAACCCTTCATCTACTTCATTGTCTATGAGATGGTATTCGTTGCCGTCTTCCGGCATCGAATCAGTCGCGGTGATGTGAATGCCAAATCGAAGCATAGCTCTCGCCCAAACACCTTTCCCGGCGCCAACTTCGAGCCATTCGAATTGATTTGTTCTCGGTTTTTCATCAACTCGTTTCAACGCTTTCAACGCTGCTATTGTCGGAGTCGCGTAAGCATATAAGTACGTGCTCCATCTTCTCGCATTGTCCGTGAAGGTGTTATACGTCGTGTGTTCCAATAACAGATCTAACGAGTTTACTCTTATGTCTATTTTTTTCTTTTTGATGTTGCGACGATACGTGGCGATGGTTTCTTCGTCTAGCTCTTCTCTAACACCATTCAGTATCGCGACGGCTTCTATAAACTTTGCTATTTGTATTCGAAATAAAGATATTACCTCGTCCTCGTCCTCGCTATTGAAAAAATCAAACCTTCTGTCGATGTCGTCCAATCTTTCGAGCCATCGCCAGCCTTGAGACAATGGGGAGGATATTTTTGCGCGATTTCGATACGCAATCGCTTTCTCTATACCATCTGAATACCCACAAAAGGAGCAATAGCAGATGAAATCAACGTAGCCTTTTGGCCTGTGTCTGGCTATGAATTCATCAAACTCGTTCATGAGTCGCACGCGTTGTCGCAAATTTACTTGAAGAGTAGCATCATTTTTCTTCCTCTTCCTCTGAGTAATACTCGATTTTCCACCCATCCTCAACATGGCCAACTCCATCGCATCCATTCCATCCGCGCATTCTTCTTGTTCATTGTCATTGTCATCCTCATCGTATTCATACAAAATCTCCTTCATCCTCTCCAACATTATTTTGTACACTTCTTTTCTTTGTCTCGAAAAGTTCGTTAATAAGATATCGGTCGCCCAATCGCAACGATTCGCGTGGCTCACGCACACTCTTGCGCACGCGAATACGGATAAAATCGGTTCTAAATCTTCGTAAAAGTTCACTTTTGCCATCATTTTCTGCGTTTTCTGTGACAGAGTCCGTTCGTAGTCTTCGAACACGCGCGCAGAAGAGAAAGAGGAAGAGGAAGAGGACGTCTTCTTCCTTCGGCTCTTCAATTGGAAACTTTTCGATTCGAGCGGATTCGCGACGTCGTGGTCGTCGTGACCGACAAAGTAAAAACCTCCTCTCGTCACGTGCGGCCAAAACACGCGCAGCGTCGCGATGACGTCGCCCAACATCGCGGGTGAACTCGTTTTTGGACTCTTCTTTTAACGTTGGGCGTTTGGCTCTTTCTTTCTTTCTCTTCTTTCCTATGTAACCCTAAATGTTTTAAAATAAATTTATTTACTAAACTAAACCCTAAAAACAAACGACCTCGACCTTGATTCATTCTCTTTCTCCACGCCTATTACGCAGAAACAGACTGGAGAGCGATTGTGAATGGCACTGTGGGCGTGTGGCATAGTGGATATTGCGTCGGTCTACGAAACCGAAGATCGCGAGTTCGATCCTCGCCTCGCTCACTCTTTTTTTTGTTGAAAAAAGAAGTTCGACGAGCTCTGCGTAGAATAGGACTCTTCGTTCTCATTTTCAAGTAATTAAGTAATCGGTTTGAAGATAAATGACACGATTTGAACCCCCAGTCTCTTACGAAAAATGTGAAGAAAAAAAAAGGAAAAGAAGAGGGGATACCACTTGCAAGGGCTCAAAATACTTTTATTACGACCGCTTATTATTTTGGTGGTACGCTGAGTAACATTATTACACTTTTCGAAACCGTCCCAACTGTCTTTTGCCTTTTTGCACCGGCGCGTTGCGTCTTCGGGTCGCGGCGTGAATACGAGCGGCCAACGGTAACTGCTTCTTCTTCGCCTTCTCTTTGTTCGAAGCCCCGCCGGTTTTCTTCAAACGTCTGGCGGTTGACGAACCGAATTCGTTGTCTTCTCGTCCGGCTAACACGGTGGCCAAGCGAGACGCTTTGTCGTGCGCGCGACGAATACCGATGGCGGCTAACGCGTCCGGGTTGACGCGACGCTCTGAAGCCCGATCGGCTTTGCGCATGACTAAGCGCGTTAAATCTGTTTCAGCCGCGTTCTTGACTTTTTTAGCGCCCATCTTTTCCAAGTTTTCGTCTATTTTCGATTGCGTGCGCAATGCTTTGATCTTTTTAAAATCTTCGTCGCCGAATATTTTCTCCTGTTCGATTGGATTTTCTTCTTCCAATAAGCGCAATTGCTCTTCTTCTTCCAGTTTTTCTTCGTGCTCGGCGACTTTCTTCGCTTTCAAAACGGCTATTTTATGGCGTCTTTTCAGTTCCGCTAATGTGAGTTTACCGTTCGCGCGCAATTTTTTCTTCACGGGGAGGATATCGTTTTGTTCCAGTTCGTTTTCCGATAGTTCAATGTCCTCGCCGTCCTCTTCATTTGAATACTCTTCAACATCAACGGCATCCCCTTCTTCATCGCTACTAACATCACTATTATTATCACTATTATCAAACTCAGTCATGTTTTCAATCTCCGCTACCAACCGCTTTCGTTTAATACGCTCCAACTGCAACAACTCCGCACCGTCTACACGTTCGCTCACCTCTTTTGTGCCAAACGCTTTCACGTTCTTTTCTAAATCGGCGCCTTTACCTCTATCTTTCTTCTCCAACAAACTTGGCGCGAGTTCTCGAAACAAAGCAATCAACGCTCTTGCTGCAGTCGCTACGGGTTTGTCTCGTGCTTTCTTGTATTGGGACAAATCGCGAAGCAATTCTTCCGTCATGACTAAAGGAGTGCGATTGCAAATTTCACGAACGGAGTTTATGCCGACAGCGACGACTTCTGGTCGCGCTTTATCGTGGACAAATTGCGTGACGAGTTGTCTCAATAACGGTTCTATGGCGTCTGGTGGAACGAGTTCGTGGCACGCCGTGGCTGCCGCGGCGAGAAGTTTGGTGACCTGCGTTGTAAAAAAGAATTTAGTAGTATTAATATTCGTTAGTAATAAGAGAAAATCGATAACGAGAAGAAGCAAACACAAAACCACGCTAATCAGTTCGTTTTGTTTTGCTGCGCCTGTTCGCGTGTGTCATCATATTTGGCGTCAAATACTAAGCGGTGGTTTTTGTATGCGTCATGTTATGAATGCGCTCCGCCGAATTTTTTGCTTCATTCACCATGACATGCGCAAACATGCACAGCAAAAACAGTATGTAAACGAAAGAAAACAAAACGTACATCTCTCTGGTTCGGTTGAATATATCTCTGTAAGAACGGATAGAAGTTCAACAAAATCAGCTGGTGCAAACCGACAACTCTGGAGACGACTTGCAAGAGCAACATTTTCGTCTCAAACGCTTGGGCGCCTTCTTTGAGCTTTTTAAAGAGCATCTCGGCGAAACCTTGCGGGTCATCGATGAGTTGCATTGCGGCAAATCGAGCTTCGCCGTTATTGCCTTCAGCTTTGATTTGTTGTTTTCGTACGGATGCGATCATTCGTTTCAGTTTAGCTTGTTTTTTGCGCTTGGAAGATGCGAGGCCCTATTTTTGCGCGACAAGAGGGAGAGATGAAATGAAGTCAGTTAGTTTGAGATCCAAACAAAGAAAACGCTCGGAATAAATAAGTAACAAACATGTCCACAAATACGTAAACAGATGTATAAACACGCCTCCGCGATCTTGGTGATTAGTTTGTCGTCACGGGGGTCTTTCACCCTCGAGAGTAGCAAATATTGAATTAATCTTCATCGGCGATGTTTAGTCTCGTTTTGTTTCGTTTTGCGTGCGTGTACGCGTGAAAAGAGAGAGATATGAAAAAAAACGCGATAGAGAAAAAGTCTTCTTCTCATCGCTCGACTTACCTTATGATACGCTTTAAACACGTCGTCTTTACTCACGAGCTGCTTACCACCTTGATTCGTGTTCATATTCTTATTACCTTCAGCGACGTCGTCCTCTTCCTCGTCGGTTTCCCCTCCTTCCTCTGCTGCTCTCTCCGCCGCTTCGTCTTGTCCGAGGAAAAACTTCAACCCAGCCACCAATATCTTCGGGTGTTCGTGATAGCACGCTTCAACAACTAAGTTCACGCTCTTCGCGTCGTTCCAAATGTTTCTTCGGTACAACTCGGTCACGATCGCCAACGCTTTCTTCGCCGCGACTGGATTTTCGTCTCTCACCGCGTCTCGCAAAAACTGCCGAACCACTTGATTATACGCCTCGTTCTTTTTCTTCTTATTCGCCAGTTTCACGTCTGCGACTACGTGTTTGAACACGAGTGACCTCAGCTGTTTATCTGGACATCGGAACAGTTTGAAAAAGAGAGGGAGCGCCGCGTTCACGCGCACAAAATTTCGGTTTCTCAGCACTATCAAAGCCGCCACCATCCGCCGTCTCAAACTGGCATCCAATCTCGCGCAGTTTGCATCGACCAGCGACACGAGCATCCCGGGAAACCAGCTGGATTCGTTCTCGTACGTGCCGTGCGTGTGTGCTAAAAACGTCACCAAGTCTCCGAAGTTCTCGTGGTCTTTATTCGCCGTCCCTCCCGTCGCTCCCGTCGTCGTCCCCGCGTGGGAAAAGACGGCGTGCACCGCTTTGAAGTGTTCCAATTGCATGAGGAAATCGTCGCGGTAGCCATCCGGGTCGCGCTTGCATCGAGACTGGAGCTCGAGCATATCTATTTTACCCATGCGCGGGTGTCGTCTTTCTTCGTTTTCTTCGTCTTCTTTGTCCTTGTCTTTGTCTTCTTCTCTGCGGTCGCGTGCGTCGTCTTTTCTCGTCGCTTTCAAGAAGAAAGAATCCATTCTTTTGGAGATGATACCCTAAATAATACACAAGAGGGGAGCTTTCAAAAGGGCCGTTTAGACGACGACTTTCCGACGCGCTCGAAGAAGAAGAAGAAGAAGAAGAAGAAGAAGAAGAAGAAGAAGAAGAAGAGAAAGAAGAAGAGAAAAGCACGCCGCGCGTACC
>MDTG01249669.1_pt1 | contig 24927 bp, 15 predicted proteins | sample 811421 | NCBI WGS metagenome assembly MDTG01 (sample SAMN05326645, study PRJNA326480) | marine metagenome | isolation source: seawater | place: Pacific Ocean: South East | collected 2011 | reverse complement strand
GACGCGAAGGTACGGGTCGGCATGGCCTTGATGGGGTTTTGGTGTAAGTGCTTGATTTATAGTGTTTTGTGTTTTTCGCGTTTCTCGAAAAAGTGGACCCTGAGGTCGTCTGGGGGGAGAAAGTCTAATAATGACGCTCTGAGGGCGTCGTTCAATGTTCCACGTGGAACTATTGGTCAGCGCCCTAGGTAGACCATGAGCACTGAAAGGTCAGACGCTGACACTCCACTGATTTTGCCGGCATCTCCGAGGGTGGCTGGTTTGTGTTGCGCAAGCTTGTTTCGTCCTTCCATGCTCAGGGAGGTCATCCTTTCAAACTCGAGGTCGGCGGGCAGGGGCAGTGAGTCCATGGAGCGCATGCGGTCGGCTTGGGCCTGCTCCTTCTCTATGTATCCCTTGTATTTGATCTGGGTCTCAGTAAGCTCGTGCCAGGGGGTCGGGTGTTCTCGGTGTTTGGGGAGCAGCGATGGATCTGCTTTCATGAGTTGGGCGAGGTGCACGTGCGGCCGAGACAGGAGTTGTGCCCATCGGGTTTTTTGTCGAATGGGTGTGCTGTTGACTGCGGACAGGGTCGGGTTGATGTTGTTTGGGTCGGCTGAGGTTTGCTCAAGCGTTTTGATCATGTCCTTGATGGCGGCTTGTTTGTCTTGGAATTGTTCCCAGTCTTGGTCTTTAATGAGCCCTAGTTCGCGGCCCTTGGGGGTGAGTCTTTGATCTGCATTGTCTTGGCGCAGCAGGATCCTGTATTCCGCGCGGCTTGTGAACATGCGGTAGGGTTCGTCCGTGCCTTTCGTCACAAGGTCGTCAATGAGAACACCGATGTAGGCCTCTTCTCTTCCGAGAATGACGTCGTGCCTGCCTTGGAGGGATTGTGATGCGTTGATTCCGGCCATGAGTCCCTGGCAAGCCGCTTCTTCGTAGCCGGTTGTTCCGTTGATCTGTCCTGCGAAATAGAGGTTGGGAAGCGCTCTGGTCTCCAGGGTGTGTTGGAGCTGCGTCGGGGGGAAGTAGTCGTACTCGACGGCGTATCCGGGCCTGAACATTCGTGCATGTTGGAGGCCTGGAATTTGTCGCATTGCGGCGAGCTGCGCTTCTTTTGGCAATGAGGTGGAAAAGCCGTTGAGGTAGGTTTCAACGGTGTGCCGGCCTTCGGGTTCGATGAAGATTTGGTGTCTGTCCTTGTCGGCAAAGCGGTGAATCTTGTCTTCGATGCTGGGGCAGTATCGTGGTCCTTTTCCGGTGATGGCACCAGAAAACAGGGGGCTATCGGCGAGGCTGGCGCGAAGGGTGTCGTGGACAGCGGGGTTGGTGTAGGTGATGTGGCAGGGCAGTTGGGGCTCGTGGTTCGGGGATTCGAAGTAGCTGAAGGCCTCAGTGGTGTGGTCGCCGTGCTGGGGTTCGCATTGGCTGTAGTCAATGCTTCTGCCGTCGATTCGGGGCGGCGTGCCCGTTTTCATTCGTCCTGCAATCAGTCCAGCGGAGCTGAGTTGGTTTGTAATGCCTTCTGCAGCCCTTTCTCCAGATCGTCCCCCTTGAAATTGCTGTTGGCCGAGGTGAATTCTTCCTTGAAGGAACGTGCCTGATGTGAGGATGGTTTTGTGTCCGCGGATTTCGACGCCCAGTTGAGTTTTGACGCCAGTGACGCGGTTGTTTTCAATGATGAGGCTGGTGACCATGTCCTGCCACATGTGGATGTTGGGGTGGGACTCCAGTGTGGAGCGCCATTCTTGGGCAAAGGCGTGTCTGTCGTTTTGAGTTCTGGGGGACCACATGGCAGGGCCTTTTGAGCGATTGAGCATACGGAATTGGACCGCGCTTCTATCGGATATGCGTCCGCTCATGCCGCCAAGGGCATCGATTTCTCGCAGGATTTGGCCTTTGGCGACGCCTCCCATGGCTGGGTTGCAGCTCATGGCGCCAATGGTGGTGAGGTTCATGGAGATGAGCAGCACCTTCTGGCCCATGGTCGCTGCTGCATGTGCGGCTTCATTGCCGGCATGGCCGCCGCCGACAACAACGATGTCGTAGTGTTCAAGCATTGTGTGGTTCCACGTGGAACATCTTTAGTGAAACGTGCGCATGCGCAGTGCTTCGTCCTCTGCGGTTCGCATGCGATGGCCTTTGGATGGGGTCGTGTCGTCGAATCCGATCAAGTGCAAAAGACCATGGGCCATGACGCGGTGGAGTTCGTTCACTGAGGAATGACCCAAATGTTTGGCGTTGTCGCGAACACGGTCAATGGAGATGAGTATGTCGGCCGATACTCCCATGGCACTGGGGTTCGGAAACGTCAGAATGTCCGTGTAATAATGGTGATTGAGGTGTCTCGAGTTCATGTCGAGCATGTACCCGTCGGAGCAAAAGAGGTAGTTCAATTCTCCAATAGTGTGACCGTGATGGAGTGCCAGTGTCGAGAGCCAGGCGCGAATGGCACGGCGTTGGCGCAGGCGAAATGGGGTGTCGGCGAAGTGGAAGTGGATGGCTCCGGTCTTGCTCACTTGGCGGAAACGGGCTGCGGAATGGCAGACTCAAACTTGAGAATTGCGATGCGACCCAACTCTTCGAACTCGCAGCTGTCCGCCAGCTGGCGCATGAGGAAAACACCGCGGCCATTGGGCTTTTCGATGTTCTCCGGGGAGGTCGGGTCTGGGATGTTCTCGTAGTCGAATCCGGGACCTTGGTCGGCAACTCGGAATTCGAGAACCGGGCCATCGGTGCGGACCTCGATGTCCACCATCTTATTGACATCCAGTTTGTTACCGTGGACGACTGCGTTGTTGACGGCTTCCGTCATGGCGATGAGGATTTCCCCGTAATGGGTTTCCTCCACACCGAAATCCTCGCAGATGTCGTTGATGAGGGCTTCGACCTCGGTGATGCCCTCCATGCGGGAGGCGATGCGGATGTTTCTCACTGCAGCCATGGTCTGAATCAGTCCCGGTTCTGGGGCTCCAAAGTATTGAAATAATCGTTGACGCGGAGCTTGTAGTAGGGGTTCAAATCCGCAGGCACCGTGCGCAAAAGTTCGATTTCCTGCGCTTTGCGCCGTTGGTACTCTTCAAGACTTGGGGGGGCATCCTTGGGCGTTTCACGTGCCGTACGGGATTCTCGCTCCTCTTTTTCGCCTCGGACGCGCTCAGCGTTTTCGGCTTTGAGAAGGCGGGTCAGGATGTCTTGCTGGCGGTCGAGGGTGAGTTGGTCGAGCTCTCCATTCACGATGTCCTTCTCGATTTCCTCCATCTCTTTGGCGATATTTTCCAGGCCGTTTCCTTCGCCTGATCCGTCCTCATTGAGCTGTTTTCCCAGCTCTTGGGTCATTTGACGGATGGCGGCCTGTTGCGCGGCCATCTGCGCGAGCTCTTGGCTCAGACCCCGTTTGCCATCCTTTCCTTCGCCTTGATTGAAGCCCTTCATCTTCTCCTTCATGCGCTCGAGTTGCTTGGATAGGGATTGTTGCATGCCCTTGATTTGCTTGGCGCTGGGAGAGGGCTTGGAGCCACTGCCGCCGGGTTTCTCGCAGTTTCCTGTTCCCGGCTTGTTGCAGCTGCTTTGGTTCTGCATTTGTTGCAATACCTCATCCAAGAGTAGGGCGAGGTTGTTGAAGGAGGTCATCACGTACTGCTGGTTGCTCGTGATGAGGTTCGTCTCTCGGTCCGTGAAGCCACCTAAGGCTTGTCCCATGTGGAGGTTAACCAAAGCGATTTCCCGGTTCACAATGGCCTGGAGTTGGGTCACGCGTTTGCTGAGGGCAAACAGGCTGTCCTTGACCATCTCTGCGTCATCCTTGAGTTTTCGTTGCAGTTGGCCATGGGTCACGTATCGGGGGTCGTCCTTCTGCGTGGTGCCGACGGCTGCCATGAGGTCCTCTTCATCGAAGGACAGCGTGATGATGTTTTCTAGCAAGGCGCGCAGAGCTTCCATGTCCTCTTCCATGGACTCCTGCTCCTGTTGTTGCATCGCGCTGTCCATCTGCTGGGCCATTTGCTGCATCTTCTGGGCAGCGTTTTTCTGGCTTTCCGAGGCCTTTTTCTCCTTTCCGCTGTCCAGTTTTTCTCCAGCGTCTTGCATGTCCTGATCGATCTCTTCCTGGAGCTCTTCCATCATGGGCATGCTGTTGGGGTTCTCTAGCTCTTCATTGAGCTTCTCTGCATCTTCAAGCGCCTCTTGAATCTTGTCAAACTCTTGGTTTAAGGAGTCTTGCTTGGCCTTGAGGTCTTCTTCGGGAGTTTCGCCAGATTCGGTCTGTTCGGAGAGCTTCTTTTGCTCTTCGGCGAGTTTTTCGAGGTCGGAAATGGCCTCCTCCATTTGCTGCTCCCATTGGAGTTGCTTGAACTGCTCCAAGGCGCGGTCGAGCTCCTGCTCAAGCGCCTCCTGGTCCAGGTCCATCTGATTCAGTTGCTCTTCGATTTTCTCCTTGTCCCCGTCCTCGATGTCCTCCATCAGCTCCCGGAGCTCGTCGAACATCTGCTGAAGCTCGTCCGTCATCACCTCGTCCATCAGGCGCTGCAGCTCTTCCTGCTTCTTCAGGATCTCCTCGTTGGGCGGGGCGAACTCGGATTGTTTCTCATTCTTGAGGCGATTCTCGTCCTGCATCTTCTCGACTTCCTCTTTCAGGGCCTTCTGTTGCTTGAGCAATTCCTCTAGGGCGGCTTTTTCTTCCCACCCGAGCTCGTCCTCCTCCATGAGTTCGCGGCGCAATTCGCGCATTTCTTCACGCAGCCGGCGGGCTTCCTCGAGGTTTTCTTCCAGCGCAGCCGTGATGTCGGCCTCGGCGCTGTCGAGCTGTGCGGCGAGTTCTTCCGCTGTCGGTGCTTGGTGCACAAACGTGCGGGACCGGGTCATTTTTGGGCCGTTGACCCCATCGTTGTCGCGCACTTCAAACCAGTATTCCACTTCATCTCCCAGCCCGATGCCGGCGTCGGTCAAGTTCCAGAAGTGGATGAAGCTGTCTTCCCTCCGGCTGGGACGGTCGAGGGCCATGTGTTCTTCTGCACCTCCGCGCATGCGGTGGACGAAGTAAAGGCTGGTGAAGCCGTAGTCGTCTTGGACGATGCCGTTGAAGGCCAGTTGGTTGAAGGCCAGGCTGTCGGAGACCTCGGCAACGCGGATGGTGGGCCGGCGGTCGGCCAAGGACCGAAGGCGGTAGCGCACCGAGTCTGAGGTTGGCACCGCACGGCTGCTCGGCAACAACGTGTAGGTGAGGTCGGTGACCGCGGTTTCTTTGAAGCTGAAGCGGTTGTCGACGTCGGGATTCAAGGCTTTGGCGATATCGCCCCAGCGCACGGTCAGGCGGTCCGCGTTTCGGGTGCCCACCTGAAATTCGATCACACTGCCTTCCGGGACGTCGAGGTCTCCATCATTGCGCTGTTCAAATGGGGCGAGACCGGTGTGCAGCGGGGGCCGAACGGCGATGTTGAGGTCTTGTAGCTCAGGCCGAGGCAAGACCGTCAGGCGGAGGTCTAGGTCCGGCGTTCCCGGCGCGGTAATCGTCAGGTCCATGCTTTCGCGCACGGAACGGAACGTGTGGGTCCACTGGCCGTTGGCGTTGCGTTCCATTCGGAAGCGGCCTTCACCCGCCAGCACATCGATGCGGGCGGGCACGACAGTGCCGACAGTTCGGACGGTGAGCGTGTAGTCCGTGCGCGCGAGCGCTTCACTCGGGCCGTCGTGGACCAGCCGGAAATCGGGCATGTCGAGGGCCTCCGTGCGGTGGTGAATCAGGCGGTCGGTCGGGGCTTCCATGGCCCCTGGTAGGGCGAGGTACAGTCCAGCGAACAGGGCAAGCGGCGGAAGGGCGTATTTGAGGTAGCGCCGGTTTTCACCGAAGTCCACAGCAGCAGTGAACCGGTAGGGGCGCAATTGGTCGCTGCGCTGGGCAATGGAGGCGAGGAGCAATTCGTTGCCTTCAGGGTCGGCTTCAGCCCGGGCTTGGAGCTGGAGTGTGTTGAGCAGCCGGTCTTCGATTTCCGGGAAATGCCGCCCGATGATCCGCGCCGCTGCGTCGTGGTCCAAGCCCGAGCGCAGGCGCAGCAGACGGAGGCCGGGCAGCAGGATGTAACGCACGGCGACCCAGCAAACTGTGCCGAGGAACAGGTAGAAGAGCAGGGTACGGGCGTCTGTGCCAAACCGCCCGAAGGCTTCGAGGCCCAGCACGGTGAGCCAAGCCAAGGGTAGGGAGGCCGCCAGAATGAGTGCTCCCCGCAGCATTTCGTTGCGGTGGTACTTCCTGACAAAGGCATCAAGCCGTTGCTTCAAGTCCTGTTGGGCGTGGGGCATGGGGCAGTTGCGGGTGAAACGGAATCCGGACCCCTGAAGTTACGTCTCCTCGCGCCTTGTGATTTCATCACTTGTTAAAGCGGGGGCACGGACGCCCGCGCTACTTTCGCGCTTGATTCCAACCTTTTGGCCATGCGCCCAGCACTCAACCTCTTCCCGTTCACGGCGTTGTGCCTGTCCGCACTTGTCCTTTCCCCTTTCTTGACGTTGGCCCAAGACGTCTTCATTAACGAGGTGGACGCTGACAGCAATACCGTTCCGGACAGCCTGGAGTTCGTGGAGCTCTTCGGAGAGCCCAACCTCGCACTGGATGGCCACATTGTGGTTTTCTACAAAGGGGGCGGAAACCTGGTGACCACCAACGTGTACGCGGCATTTGATCTGGACGGCCACCAGTTGGACAGTGCAGGGTTCTTTGTTCTTGGCAACCCGCAAATCGGTTCATCGAATGTGGTGTTCGAGCCGGGACTTCTACGAGACGGCGGCGACGCGGTGGCTGTATTTGCCGGAGACAGCGCGGATTTCCCAATCGGTACACCCCTGACGACCCTCGGATTGCTCGACGCCGTGGTCTACGGCACCGCGGACCAGACCAACCCTTTCCTCATCGACAGTTTGACGCCGGGTCAACCTCAGATCGACGAGTGGATGTTCGGCCCTGAAATTGGAAGTGAGCTCGCGTGGGCCCGCCTTCCCGATGGCGGCCCGGCTTTCGCCTCGGACCAGATGGTACTCCAGGCGCCGACCCCAGGCTTCACCAACCTGCTCGACTGTGACGGAGGAACCATCACTGCGCAGGGCGCCGAAGACGGCGTGGCCACGGTGTGTGTTGACCTCCCCGGCGGATTCCTGCCGTTCACAGCAGCATCCAACGCACTGGAGAGCGCGTATGGCCTTGTCGTGACCAACCTCGATGGGGAGGTAATCGACGTGGTTCCGGCCGGAGAGGGCAACCTCGGATACGATTTTTCCGGATCATCCACAGGCACGTGCCTCGTCTGGGGCATGAGCTATGATGGCGACCTCGATCCGGCGAGCATCGTGTCCGGAGCCCCTTATGACAGCATTTCCGCATCGGGTTGCGTGGCCTTTAGCGCCATCCCGGTCCAAGTGGAGCGCATCTATTGCCTTCCCCCCAGCTGCGATGGCGGACAGATTTACACTGCGGCCGGGGCAGACGAAGCCGTCGGATGCCTCTCCTACGCCAACACCCTCGTCCATTTCGGGTACTTGACGCAGAGCCCCGAAGCCGACCACACCTTCCTCATCGCAAATGCGGACGGGATGTTGCTCGACACCACATCCATGGCCCAATACGACTTTGAATCCCTGGGCCTCGGCGACTATGAAGTCTACGGATACAGCCATCTCGGGCCGTTGGATTCAGCCTCCATCGTTTTCGGTGCTGCCGTGAGTGGCGTGATGGCCGACTCCTGTGGGTCCGTGTCCGGGACGCCCCTCGACGTGTCCATTTTGCCCTGTGACCCCAGCGGTTTGTGTACGGACCTGTTCTTCTCCGAATACGTCGACGGCTCCAGCTTCGCCAAAGGTTTGGAGATCTACAACCCCAGCGCCACCTCATCTGCGGACCTGGGGGAGTATACCGTCAAGACCTACAACAACGGCAGCGCCGCACCCAATCATGAGGTTCAGCTCAGCGGCATCCTTGGGCCAGGTGAAGTGTACACCATTGTCAACCCCACCGCACCCGTCGAATTGGCCCAGTTGGCGGACCTGCTGGACGACGTGACCCTTTATAATGGCAACGACGCCACAGTCCTCGAGCGCAATGGCGTGGTGGTGGACGCCTTGGGGGAAGTGGGCGTCAACCCCGGCGAGGCCTGGCCGGTCAACGACGTGACCATGTTGCACCACACGTTGGTCCGTAACCCCGATGTGACGTCAGGTTCGGACGATTGGTCTGTGGTCCAGAACCAGTGGGCGGATTATCCCGAAAACACCTTCCAGTTCTTCGGCAACCACACGGCCACGCCCTGTGGCATCGACACCAATGCCACCCCCACCGTGGGCTTCGGGGTCGACCAGATAGTGGCCTTCGAGGGAGATGTGCTCAACATCGAGCTTCCCATCGACTTGCCCATCGCTGAGGTGCACGTACAAGTGTCCGTTCTCGAAGGGGGCACTGCCACTCCTGTGTCGGATTTCGGCACGTTATTTCCGCTTGAGCTCACCTTTCCTCAGGGCTGGTTGTCCGCGCAGAGTTTCATGGTCGGCATCGTGGACGATGTTGAGCCCGAGGGCCTCGAGACGTTCACGCTCTTCCTCACGGTGCTGTCCGGCAATGCGGAGGTGGCCACCAGCGAAGTGACGGTGTCCATCGCGCCGAGCGACTTGGGCTTCCCACACTATCCCATCGCCGACGTGCGGGGCATTGATGGCAATGGTGTCCTGGACAGCTTGCTGATTCCCTGTGAATTGCGCGGGGTGGTACACGGGTTCAACACTTACCCATCTGGCTTGCGCTTCACCATTATCGACCCCACTTCCGGCATCGAGGTGTGGAGCCCGGTGGAGAATTTCAATTACCTGGTCCAAGAGGGGGACAGCGTGCGCATCCGTGGATCTATCCAGCAGTTCCTCGGCCGCGCCCAGATCGTAGCCGACACCTTGATTCTCTCTGCGCAGGAGCAACCGCTCAATGCGCCACAGCTGGTGAATGCACTTGACGAAGGCACTGAAAGCGACTTGATTCGCCTCAAGTGTGTGGAGCTGGTCAATCCGGTTGATTGGACCAACGCCTTGCCACAGTTCGAGGTTTACGTGAGCACAGGCGCTGACCTCTACAAAATGGTCATTGACGGCGACACCGACCTGTTCGGGACGGAGGCTCCAGAAGGTGTGTTTGGCGTGACGGGCATTGGCGGGCAGCGCGATGATGACGCCCCCTTCCTCGATGGGTACACCATTCTGCCGCGGGGCAGCTTTGACCTTTCTGAGCCCGTGGTGGCGGACTTTTCTGCCCCGAGTCCTTGGGAGAGTGAAGACGGCCCGGTCCCTTTTGACAACGGGAGTGAGGGTGCAGGCAGCTTCTACTGGAGCTTCGGAGACGGATCGCCCATCGATACAGCGACGTCGCCCCTGCATGTGTTCCCGACCGACAGCACGTACACCGTGATCTTGACCGCGACGAGCGTGGATGGGGTGTGCACGGACCAGGCCATACAGGAAGTGACGGTGGTCTTCCCCGACACGAGCACAATTGCAGTGGCGGAGTTGGGCACGGAAGTTGTCTTGACGGCCGGACCGGTGCCGTTTGGCGCAGGCCGCCCCCTTCGGGTCCAGTTGGCCGCAGACCTGAAACAGTGGGTGTTGCGTGACGCGCTTGGCCGGGTGGTCCAGACAGGTGGACCACAGTTGTCGGGTGCGACGTGGACGGTGGAGGCCGATGGTCTGCGCTCAGGTTGGCACGTGCTCGTGATGGAAGGCCATGAGGGCCAGGTTTGGTCTTGGCCGGTCCACATCGATTGACCGCGTGAACCGCTCTCAAGCTGGCCTGCTGTTGCACGCCACCGTGGTGGTCTTTGGTTTCACCGGGGTGTTTGGCAAATTGATTTCGCTGGCAGCGGTGCCGCTGGTGTTTTGGCGGACCCTCATCGGGGCCTTGGGCCTGCATGCGTGGATGATCCTCCGGAGCCGCGCAGTGGCCATGCCTCGAGATGTGCGTTGGCCGGTGGCCCTGACCGGAGCGCTCGTGGCCTTGCACTGGGTCACCTTCTTTGCGGCCATCAAGGCGTCCACCGTGTCGTTGGCCTTGGCTGTGATGGCCACGGTGCCCTTTTTCGTGGCGCTCATTGAGCCGGTGGTTCGTCGGAAGCGGCTGGATCCTGCAGAGTTGGGGCTGGGCGTGGTGGCCATCGTGGGACTGTGGTGGATGTACCGGGTTGACGTGGACCAATGGCAGGGCATGCTGCTCGCGTTGGTGAGCGCGTTTTCTGCGGCCTTGTTCGGCACCCTTAACAGCGTGTGGAGCCAGAAGGCGTCGGCATTGGCCGTGTCGCGTTTGGAACTGGCCGTGGCATGCGGTGTGCTCGCCGTCTGGATTTCGGTGGGAGGGGGTTGGCCCGAATCCGTCCCAACGCCCGCCGATTGGGGGCGGTTGCTCTTGCTGGGATTGCTGGCGACGTCGGTGGCCTTCGCCATCACCGTGGAGGTCATGCGGGTGCTGAGTCCATTCACCGTTGCGATGGCCATCAACCTTGAGCCGCTCTACGCCATCCTGTTGGCGTTGGTGATTTTCGGGGAAGAAGAAGTGATGCCCCCTGGATTTTACGGGGGTGCTGCCCTGCTGATTTCAAGCGTGTTCCTCGACGTGTGGCTCAAGCGCCGCCGCGCGCAAAGGGCGCAGTGATTACTCCATCAGCTCGACGGTGATGGCATCTCCGGTGGGCCAATGGTGCTCTGGGATGCGAAGCCGCCCTTCTGCCCACTCGAGGTGACCTGCGTCTAAACACGGTTGTAGTCTAGGACGTGTCAGCAGGTCACGGCCGGTATCGGCGAGCAGCTGGGCAGGGTCGACGCCCTCGATGCGGCGCAGTCCGGTCATCAGTCGCTCGTTGAACCGTTCGGTTGGACCCAAGGTCTCGCTCTCCTGTTGGCTGGCAAAAGCGCCGGCTTTTGCGGCTTTCAGGTAGCGCGCATTGGACCGCGCGTTCCACCAGCGTTGTGCGCCGCGGAAACTGTGGGCGCCAGGCCCGATGCCGAGATAGGGCAATCTGTCCCAGTAGGCACTGTTGTGTTGGCTGTGCCCACCTGGAAGGGCGAAATTGGAGACTTCATAATGCGAGAATCCGGCCTCGGAAGTGCGCCGGATGAGGCATTCATACTCGCGAAGCACTTGTTCATCCGGCGGCTCGGCGACCTCTCCCTTCTTCAGCTGATGGCCATAGAGCGTCTGAGGCTCGGCGGTCAGGATGTAGGCGCTGAGGTGGTCTGCCGGCAGGGAAAGGGCGACATCGAGGTCCCGTTTCCATCGGTCCTCTCCGCCCACGGGGACACCGTAGATGAGGTCGACAGACAGGTGTTCGAACCCAGCAGCCGCGGCATTGCGAACAGCCACTTCTGCCTTGTCGGCGCCGTGGATGCGGCGCATCCATTCGAGCACGTCCCGTTCGAAGCTCTGCACCCCGATGGACAAGCGGTTGACGCCAACATCAAGCAAGGCGTCAAGCGTGTTGGGGTCGATGTCTTCCGGATTGGCTTCCACGGTCCATTCGGCGAGGTCCCAATCGGCGCCGTCGAAGGCTTCTGACGCGATGTCGGCCAATGCGGCCGGGCCGAGAAGGCTGGGGGTGCCGCCGCCGAAGTACAGGGTGGTGAACCGTTCTCCTTGCCAATGGGGGATGGCCGAGCGAATTTCTTGGCGCAGTGCGGCCACCATTGCGTCCCGGTCCCCAAGGCGCGTGGTGAAATGGAAGTCACAGTATGTGCAGGCCTGGGCGCAAAAGGGAATGTGCACGTAGAGTCCGGCCATGGCGTGCAAGTTCGCCCCGGTCATCGGTAAATTGCAGGCGATGTCTGCTTACCGCGACCCTCAAGGCCAAGCCGCTCCGGCTGCGCCGGAATCCGCCACCCTGCATCGGGATGCGCGCGGCCTGTGGTGGGTGCGCATTGGCCAGCGGAACCACCGCGTCTCGGCTTACCGCGGGTCAGACGGGCGCTGGGCGGTCACCTTGGACGGCGTTGCTGACCTGTGGGCGGTCCACGGTCTTCGGGAGCAGATGATGGAGCGCATGGGGCTGGAGGACGCCAGTACCGCCGGAGCCAAGGAGTTGCGCGCCCCCATGCCAGGCAAGGTCATTGAGGTGCTCGTGAAGGAAGGCCAAGCCGTGGCGGAGGGCGACCCAATGCTGGTGCTCGAAGCCATGAAAATGGAGAACGTCCTGCGCGCCGCTGGCGAAGGCGAAGTGGGCACAATCCGCGTCGCTGCCGGTGAGGCTGTCGAGAAGGATGCCGTCCTGATTGCCCTCTCGGATTGACCCGCCGGACAACGTCTGCCGCCCCACCTGCGTTGTTGATAATCCCTGCCGGTGTCCGATGACGGACCGCTGGTGCGGCTACCTTCGATTTCGATCCCATGTGTACCCTTTTCACACGGTCCTTCTTGGGTGCGTTGGCCCTGTTTGCGCTGACGACCTCCCTCTCCGCACAGACGTGCGCGGACCCTGGCCTCCTCTGTCCTGAGGCCCCGACATCGCTCTTCATCCTAGATGAGGCGGATGCCCTGCTGAATTTCGAATGCATCGACGCCACACACGTGGCCGTGCTTCGATTCCGCTCCAACCACAATTTCGCCAATCCAGGCAGTGCCCGGATCCGCATTTCACAGGTGTCCTGCGAAGGGGCGACCGGCCCGGATACGCTGTCTGCCTTGGTGGTCAGCGCCACGGGAAGCCCCTGCGACCCGACGACATTGACAGCCATGGGCCCCTGCATTTCCGGGGTGGACGACCTCGTTTGGGAGACGGCCACGTTGAACCACAACAGTGAGTATTTCTTGCTGGTGGGCACCCAGCACAATCCGGCCGACACGCTCTGTGGCATGTACGTCGAGCTCGAGGGAGAGGGGGTCACAATGGACGTTTGCTGCAACCACACACTCATCCCGGGTGCATCCGCGGATCTGAGTGTTGAAGGCGGTGACCCTGTCTTCGGCTATGCCTGGACCCCGCAGTTCTACCTCTCCGATCCAGACCTGGCCACGACCACGGTGACGCCCTTGGAGACCACAACCTACCAAGTGGACGGCCAGATCGGCGATTGCCCGGTCACAAGTTCGGTCACGGTTACGGTGGGGTCCCCCATTGGCGTGCCCAACAGCTTCACCCCGAACGGCGACAACATCAATGACCTCTGGACGATCGATGGCATTGCCGCGTTCCCGGGGGCCAAGGTGGAGGTTTACAACCGCTGGGGACAATTGGTGCACCGCTCTCTGGGCTACGCCCAGCCCTGGGATGGTACCGGGCGTTCCGGGAAGCCCCTGACACCGGGCACATACTACTACGTCATTGAATTGAACGACGTCGATCTTCCGATCGCGCCGGAAACCGGCCACGTGGCCATCATCCGATGAAGTGGACCATGACGATGCGCTTTCTCCTCCGCATTTCCCTCATTGCCCTTGCCCTCGGCGCCCTGTCCACGGTGGAGGCACAGCAGTTGCCGTTGCGGACCAACTGGCAGCTCAACTACTTCCAGGAGAACCCGGCCTTTGCCGGATTCAGCGACTGCATGGAACTCAAGGCGGGCTACCGCCAGCAATGGGCGGGTTTTGATGGGGCACCCGCGACCGCCTTTGCCAACTTGCAGGGTGAAATCGGCCGGTCTCCGAGCGGCAACATTCACGGTTTCGGCGGGCGCGTGACAGACGACAGCGCCGGCCCGTATGGTTTCACCCAACTCGACCTGGCGTACGCGTACCATTTGAAGATGTCGAAAGGGTGGCGTGTCGCTGCGGGCGCTGCGGTGGGCTTTATGCAGTACCGGCTTGCGCTCGGCGACATCGTCTTGCCCGATTTCCAGGCGGGCAATGACCCGGCCATCACGTCCAACGCCAACCAGTTGCTGGCGCCCACGGTTGATTTCGGGGTGTGGACCTATAACAAGTACACCTTTTGGGGCTTGTCCATCCAGAATCTGATTGAGCCCAGCGTGGACCAATGGGGATTGGACACCCGGTTCCGCCGACACGTGGGATTCTACGGCGGCTCGCTCATCCGGTTGGAGGGGCCGTGGAGTTTCCACCCGGCTGGCTCGCTCCGGTTCAGCGCAGGTGCGCCCGTCGCGGTCGACGTTCAGGCGCTCTTCGATTACGATGAGGTGGTGCGGTTCGGCATCGGATACCGCAACGAAACAGCGTTGTCTGGCATTTTGACCTTGAACATCCTCGAGAACGTCACCGTCGGTTATGCCTACGATTGGAATGTCGGTGCCCTCAGTCAAGCGGCCTCCAGCACGCACGAATTCACCCTCGGTATCCTCGCCTGTCCGGTGCGGGGAAGCCACGTTCCATGCGCAGCATTCCAATGATGGAACCTCGGCGCACCCTTTTCGTAGACTTTTCATCCACCCGATGAAACACGCGAATGCACATGGACCGGTCGGCTTCCGCCTCCCCAAGGGAATGGCGTGGTCCGGTCGCCTCCTTGTTGCGTTCTTCCTGGCCTTGTGGGCTTCAGGCGTTCAAGCCCAGTGCCCCACGGAAATCGAGGTGGCGGGGCCCATCACCTGCAGCGGTGCAGACGACGCGGTCCTGACCGTGGCCATCCCTGACGGGGTCGATCCGGCTGAGGTGTATTGGCTCTTGGAAAGCGACACTTTGTTCGGCGCGGTTCAATCCGGCCTCGGCCCGGGCAGCTACCTCGCGTTTGTGCCGGGTTGCGGCACGCTGGGCATCAATGTGAACGAGCCGTTTCCATTCTTTATCTCCACCAGCATTGACTTCTTGCCCACCTGTGACGACCCATGTTCAGGTGTGGTCACTGCGACCCCCAACTTCGGCCAGGCTCCGTTTGTGTTCAATTGGTCCCATGATGCGGGCCAAATGGGAGGCACGGCCACTGGCATCTGCGAACAGGTCATTCTTGTGACCGCGACCGATGCCAACGGGTGCACAGATGACGCCATCGTCACGATGGAAATTCCGCCAGTGGAGGTCTTGGCTTTTTCGACTGACCCCAGTTGCAATGGTTCGGAGGACGGTTCGGCATCGGCCGTGGCCACAGGAGGACTGGGGGGCGCCTTTGTCTTTTCTTGGGCCGATTCGCAGGGCAATGCGGCCGGCGTCGGGGCCGATTTGACAGGCCTCGCCGCGGGCACATACTCTGTGACGGCAACCGGACCCGGGGGTTGTAGCGCGTCGACCTCGGTGACCTTGGCAGATCCAGCCCCGCTGGCTGTGGACTTGATCACCTCCCCGGTCAGTTGTGCAGGGGATGCGGATGGTGCGGCGACCGCATTCGTGGAAGGCGCAGTGAATTATGATTGGACAGGGCCGGGTGGCTTTTCTGTGTCCGGCGCAGACTTGGGCACAGTGGAAAATCTGGTGCCCGGTGTATATACGTTGTTGGTCACCGGCGCGGAGGGATGCGTGGGCATTGGCAGTGCCGTGGTGGAGGAGCCGCTTCCGCTCACGGTCGAGCCATTCCAGGCCCCCCCGTCGTGCCCAGGAGATGCAAATGGTACTGTGGGGATCGTCCCGCTGGGTGGAACAGGACCCGCAGCGGTGTCTTGGAGTTGGCCGGTGGGAAACAGTGCGACAGGGTCGTTCTTGAATGGTGTGGCAGCGGGCGATTACACATATTCCGTGGCCGACGAAAATGGCTGCATGGCCTCGGGCACCCTCACGCTGGAAGATCCGGCCCCCTTGGCGGTGTCCGTGACGGCCACGTCACCCAGTTGCGCAGAAGGGCCAAATGCCAATGACGGCGGTGTTGTAGCTGTGGTCTCGGGGGGGGTGCCGCCTTACCTGTCTTCTTGGCTGGAGGCCCAGACTTTGGACTTGGTTTCCGCGGGGTTAGAAGCCAGTGGAATTGGTGCAGGCCAATATGCTTTTGGTGCTGTCGATGCAGCGGGTTGCACGGTGGACACGGTCATCTTTCTGACGTCCCCCGACGCCTTGGTCCTGTCCCTCTCGGTCAATGGTCCTTCCTGTTTCGGGCTTGAAGACGGGGAAGCAGCGGCTGAAACCTCAGGAGGCACACCCGGATACACCTTGGCTTGGACGGGGCCGATTCCACCCACGCTAGGGCCGGCCATTTCGGGTCTGTCCGCCGGGGCTTACGCCGTGGAAGCCACGGATGGCAATGGTTGCGTGGTGGACACGGCATTCGCCTTGATTGAACCCGAGCCCTTGGTGTGGAGCGTCACCACCACACCGGTCGGGTGCAATGGCGCTGATGGGGTCTTGATGTCAGACGTGACCGGAGGAACCCCCGGATACGCGGTCACATGGACCGGCCCTGAAGGGTTCGTGGGCAGTAGCCTGGCCATCGATGGACTGGTGCCGGGTTTGTATTCCGGTGCGGTGCTGGATGCCAACGGTTGTTTCGCGGCTTCCACCGTTGAGGTGGAAGCGTTGTTGCCGTTGACCCTGTCCGTGACGGCCGGGCCTTTGGACTGCACGACTGGAGAGGGCACCTTCTTTTTGGACCCCACTGGCGGGGAACCGCCATTGGAAATGGTTCTGGTTTCCGTCGGAGGCACACCGGAATCTATCTCGGGCAACGTGATGCTGTCGCCGGGATCGCATGTGGTCAGCGTGACGGATGCGCGCGGTTGTTTGGTGGACACCACCATCGTGCTGAGTCCGCCTGTGGCCTTGTCGTTGACCGTGGACCCAGCGGGCTGCGGGGGCCTCGGCTCGATGGTGGCGGAAGCTTCTGGAGGGTTGGGGGCGTTTTCCTGGAGTGTGACCCCTGATGTGACGGCGGACGCGTCGTCGGATGTGGGTGCAACCTGGGCCGGGCTGGAAGCCGGATCCTATGCCGTGACCGCGGACGATGGCGTGTGCAGCGTGACTCAGGATGCGGAGGTGGAAGGTGTTGAACTGTTTGACTGGACCCTGCTCACAGAAGATGCCGCTTGTTTGGAATCGCCAGGCGCCATCAGCATTCAGGTGACTTCTGCCACCGCTCCCGTTGAGTACCAAGGCGCTTCTCTAGACGGCGCGTTGACTTGGACTGCCGCGGATGCGGTGGGCTTGCCCGCCGGGGATTACTTGATCAGCGCCTCCGACGCTGCAGGCTGTTTGCGCGATACTGTGGTCACCATTGGGGCCTTGGAGTCCCTGAGTCTTGTTGTCTCGGTCTCGGAATTGGGGTGCTTCGGCGCTGCCGACGGCGCGTTTGAGCTTTCCGCCACAGGAGGCACCGAGCCTTATGTCTTTGGGGCTGATGGACCGACGGGCTTGATATTCCCGCCTTTTGAGGGACTGTCGGAGGGAACGTATTTGGCCGGAGTGTTGGATAACCGGGGTTGCATCGCGGACACCGTGCTGGTCTTGGATTCTCCCGGTCCCATTGACGTCTCCACCGCGGTGTATCCGGAGAGCTGTCCGGGCCTGGCCGATGGGCAGGCCTCCGTGATGGCCACCGGAGGGACGGGGGACCTGTTGGTGGCCTGGACCGATGGGCCACTAGACACGGTGTGGACCGGCTTGGGAGCGGGTGACTATGTGTGGACGGTGACCGATGCGTCGGGATGTGACACGACGGGGGTCGTGGTGGTGGAAGCCGGGCTGGGCCCTGTGGTGATGGATACGGTTCTGGCGGGAGCCTGTGAGGAAGGGGTGCCCAGTGCAGAAGTTCAGTTGTTCGTAGCGAGCGGATCGGGAGACGAAACGGTGCTGTTGGGCGGGCTTCCAGCCGATGGTGTGGCCGACGTGGACACGGGCTTCACTTGGACTTGGATTGGGCTCGTCGACGGGAACTATGGATGGACAGTGTCCGTGGGAGAGGCCTGTGGCAGCAGCGGTGAGGTGGAGGTCAATTTGCCCAATCCCTTGGAATGGATTGGAACCGTGACTTCGCCGGTCTGTGAAGGGGACAGCGGCTACATCGTGGGCATCACGACCGGCGGAGATGGCCTGGTTCAAACCCTGTGGACGGGGTTGGCGAACAATGGTGACAGTTTGGGCGGAACAAGCCTCAATACCGGGTTGATTCCGGAAGGGCAGTATGCGTTTTCGGCTTTTGACGAGGCGGGATGTTTGGTGGACACCACGGTCAGTGTGGTGGCCCTGTCTTCAGGACTGTCCTTGGAAGTGGAGCTCATCCAGCCCTCTTGCGGAGGTGCGTTGGCCGGAGAGGCGTCTTTGATGCCCATGGGTGGGGTCCCGCCTTACGCCGTCAATGTCCAAGGCGCAGCGGACACCGTGTTCCTGCCTTTCCTCTTGCCTGGTGCCTACCCCGTGACTTTGACGGACTCTGTGGGGTGTTTCACGTTGGACACATTGGTGGTGGACCCGGCCAGTGACTTCACATTGGTCGCGCAAGTGGACAGTGCGACCTGTTCGAACAGTGAGGATGGTCAGGTGGTCTTGTTGCCCTCGAATGCCACGGGTTCCGTGGACTACACCTTCGTCGGTCCGTTTGGGGCCATGCCTGCCGGGGACACCATCGTCAGTTTGGGCGCCGGCATATACGAGGTCACCGGATTGGATGAAGCCGGTTGTCCTGCTGTCGTATTGGTTTCGGTCGGCGCACCGGATCCCCTCGTGGTCAACCTTGAGAATCTGGACCGCCCCAGCTGTGTCGACGATGCCGATGGCGCATTGGCCATCTCCGCCAGCGGGGGCAGTGGTGACCCATCCGATTGGACTGCCCAATGGTTCTTGGATCAGGTGGCCTATGCCGAAGGGCTCAGTTTGGAGGGGTTGATGGAAGGCACTTACTCCGTGATCGTGACCGATGGAGCGGGGTGCACTGGGGACATCGCCTCCATCCCCCTCATCGCGGAAGGGGACGTTGTGTTGTCTTCTCCTGCAGACACCGTGTTGTGTTCGGGATCTCCATTGGGGCTGGAAGCCCTGGCGACGGGTGCAGCGACGACGACTTGGTCCATCGGTGAAAGCTGGCCGACACCAGGCCTCCAGGCGTATACAGTCGAGGTTCCGGAGGGCGTTGAATTGTGGGTGTTTACGGCAGCCCGTTTGGGGTGTGTTCGCACCGACACCGTGCGTGTAGAAGGGCTCGCTTTGCCCACGGTGGATGCGGGAGTGGATCTAGTGGTTCCGGAAGGACAGGCCGCCTCGATCGGGACTTCAGGTCTAGGTGAATGGACCTATGTCTGGACCCCGGCTGAGGGTGTGGTCAGCCCGGAGTCCCCGACCACGGCCACCCAGCCGCTTTTCGTCACGACTGATTTCGTGTTGAGCGCGATGACGGAGGCCGGGTGTGCGGCTTCGGACACTGCGACGGTCGAGGTGTTGCAGGAGCTCGACATCCCATCGGGATTCACCCCCAATGACGACGGGGTCAACGACCGCTGGAACCTCGGCGGGCTCGACCAGTATCCCAGTGCGGAGATCACAGTCTTCAATCGGTGGGGCGACATTCTCTTCACCCAAGACGCCACGGAAGGTCCGTGGGACGGCACGCTGGATGGCATTCCTGCGCCGGTCGGGACGTACTACTACTTCATTCGGGTCTCCGAACCCGCCTTGCAGGCGGAATGGACCGGCCCCATTACCCTGATGCGATGATGCGAGGTGATGTCTTGACTGTGCTGAAGTTGGCGGTTCTGATGTGTGGGTTGTCAGCCATGCAGGCCCACGGACAGCAATTGCCTGTGACGACCCTGCCGTTGGACCACGCTTTCGATGCCCACCCTGCCGCCGCCGCGGACTCGGCCATCCACGTGAGCATTTGGCAACGTAGCCCGTGGACTGGCGTTCCTTCAGCGCCGCGCACGACCACGCTGGCATTGACGTCGCCCACCGGTTCTGAATCGCTGGCTTGGGGCGCACGGTTCTGGAGCGATGTCGCCGGACCCACCCGCATGGCTGGGCTTCATGCCGGTCTGGCCTATACCACGCGCTGGACCGACGACTTGAAGCTTAGCCTCGGATTGGGCCTCGGCTGGATGCAGTTTTCCATCGATGGCACGCGCATTGACCTGGAGACGGCTGGAGACCCGGTTCTTGGAGACACCTACCAGGCCATTGGAGTGCCCGATGCCTCTGCCGGCCTTTGGATACAGGGGGAGAAGTTGACGGCCGCCTTCAGTGCGGGCCAAATCCTCGGTGGAAACCTTCCGGTTTATGAGGGCACTGGAGTGGAGTCCCGCCTAGAATCGCACCTGCGCGCGATGGTGGCCTACCGGTTTGAATCCGGAAGCCTGGGATGGACCCCCATTGTGCAAGTCCAACACCTTCGGCCGGTTCCGGCGGAGCTCTCGGCCTCCCTCCGGGTGGACAAGGGAAGGGAATATTGGGCCATGGTCGGTTACCGGTCCGCGGGAGCGGCCCACCTCGGTGCCGGCATCCGGCTCAACAACCAGTTGACTTTCAGCTACAACCGCAACTGGGCCACCGGATCACTCTCACGGGTTCTGGGCGGTGGACACGAGGTGGTCTTGGCATTCACCGTCCCCCGTTGATGATGCCCTGTGACCCGCGCCGGTGGGGCGGGGTTGACAGGTAGTTTCGGGTTGGAAACGGTAGAAACATGGGGGCATTCAAGAATCTGGAGGACTTGGTCGGCGATTTGCAGGCCGGCTTGGTCAAGCTGCGTGCAGGGGAACTCGAGCCCGAGGAGCTGACCCCCTTGGTGGAAGACGCCCGGGAGCTGTGTGACCGCCTCATTTTGTTGCGCTTCAAAGCGCACGAATTCGCATACGAAGTGCGAAAGAAAGCGCCCGAGGGCGGGATGGATGAGGCGATTGCAGACCGCCAGCCGATTCGTCCTTTCCGCATTGGAGCCGCTTACCAGACGTCATTAATCGATGCCATAGAGGAGGTGAGCCGTGAGCAGGCCGAGCAAGCAGCGGCAGCCCGCCGTATGGCGGGCACGCCGGATTTGTTTGACGTTGTAGAGTCGGCGTCCGAGGTGGTGGCCGAGCCTGAGCCGGTACCTGATTTGGAGCCAGCGTCCGAGGTGGTGGCCGAGCCAGAGCCGGCACCTGATTTGGAGCCGGCGTCCGAGCCCACCCCGGAACCTCAGCCTCTCTTTCAGGACGAGGGGGGGATGAGTCTGGCCGAGCAAATGGAAAGTCAGCCCATCGGGGATTTGCGCACCGCATTCAGCCTCGTCGAGAAGTACGAGTGCATCAAGGGCCTGTTCAACGACGACGCCATGCTGTTTGACCGTGTTCTTGAAGCATTGGACAGCGCAGGCGATGCACAGCTCGCCATTCATTGGCTGAACCAACACGTGCCCGAGTCCAAGTCCTGGGACGCAGAGGATCCGACGGTCATGCGGTTCATGGAGCGGATACAACGCCGGCACGCCTGATGTTGACGGTCGTCCCCACTCCCATCGGCAACCTCGGGGATTTCACACCGCGGGCCATCGAGGCCATCGAAGCGGCTGAATTCGTCCTCGCGGAAGACACCAGGACGACGGGGTCGCTGTTGCGCTTGAAGGGCGTTGAGGCGCGCCTGAGGCCTTTCCACGCCCACAATGAGCACAAGGTGTTGGACGAAGTGGTCGCAGCATTGGCCTCCGGGGCACGGGCTTGTCTGTGCAGCGATGCGGGAACCCCTGGCATCAGCGACCCCGGTTTCCTACTGGTGCGTGCCTGTGTGGAAGCGGGGGTGGAGATAACCTGCCTGCCTGGAGCGACTGCCTTCGTGCCAGCTTTGGTGGTCAGTGGTTTGCCTTGTGAACGGTTTGTCTACGAAGGTTTCCTCCCGCATAAGAAAGGCCGGCAGACGCGCCTGAAGGGCATCGCTGCGGAACCGCGCACCACCGTGCTTTACGAATCGCCCCACCGCATCGTCAAGTTGCTCGGTGAGCTGGTCGAGCATTGCGGGCCTGAGCGGCGCGCAAGCGTGAGCCGGGAGCTGTCCAAGAAATTCGAGGAAACCCGCCGCGGAACGGTGGCGGAGTTGTTGGTTCACTTTGAGGAGCACGCCCCAAAAGGCGAGTTCGTGGTGGTCGTCGCAGGCGCCGGGTGATCCGGCTCAGAAGAGCACTTTTTGAAGCTCGCCTACGCGGGTGACCTTGACCAGTTTCAGGCCTTTGGGGGGCGTCGGTTCGTTTTGGCCAAGTCCGCTGACCACCAGCCGTTCCATGCCCATTTTGGCAGCTTCGGCCATGCGCTGCTCTAGGCGGGCCACGGGCCGAACCTCTCCTGTGAGTCCCACTTCACCGCACATGGCTGTGCGGGGGTCGAGGGTCAAGTCCAACGTGCTGCTGAGGATGGCGCCCACCACGGCAAGGTCGATACCGGGGTCCTCGAGGCGGATGCCGCCTGCGAGGTTGAGGAACACGTCGGAGGCGCCCAGCTTGAACCCGCAGCGCTTTTCGAGCACGGCGAGGAGCATGTTGAGCCGTCGGAGGTTGTAGCCGGTTGCGGACCGCTGAGGCGTTCCATACACGGCGCTGCTGACCAAGGCTTGGATTTCCACCGTGATGGGGCGGGCCCCTTCAATCGCCACGGCGAGTGCGGTGCCGCTGAGTCGTGCGCCCCCATCGCCAAGCAGGGCGCCGGAAGGGTCCGTCACAGGGTGCAAACCGTCGCCACGCATCTCGAAGATGCCGATCTCCTGGGTCGAGCCGAAGCGGTTCTTCACGGCGCGCAGGATTCGGTAGGCGTGGTGCCGGTCGCCTTCAAACGTGAGTACGACATCCACCATGTGCTCGAGCACCTTGGGGCCGGCGATGGCACCTTCCTTGGTGATGTGTCCGATCAGCACCACCGGCAGCTGGAGTGGCTTGGCGGCAAGGATCAATTCGGCGGTGGATTCGCGCACCTGCGCCACCGAGCCTGGCGCACTTTCGACGCGCGGGGTGTGCAGTGTCTGTATGGAATCCACGAAAAGGAGGTCGGGCTCATGTTCCTTGACCGCCTTGACGATGCCTTCCGTCGAGGTCTCCGGCAAGATGAGCAGGTCGGGGCCGAGGATGCCGAGGCGGTCGGCCCGCAGGCGCACTTGCTCGGGGCTTTCTTCCCCTGAGACATACAGCACTTTGCCTTTGGCCTTCATGGCCGTCTGGAGGCTCAACGTGGACTTTCCGATGCCGGGTTCACCGCCGAGAAGGACCAACGCCCCCGGCACGAGGCCGCCTCCGAGGACACGGTCAAACTCGCCTTCGCCGGTGCCCACGCGGGCCGAGGTCTGTTCGGTATAGTCCCGGAGAGGACGGGCCTGCGCCATTCCGGCGGCCACCGCCGCGCGCTCCATGCGCGGGTTGGCGCTTTCCTTGAATTCGGTGACGGTGTTCCACGCCTTGCAGGATGGGCATTTGCCCACCCATTGACCGGTCACATGGCCACAGTCGCTGCAGACGAACCGGGTGCGCGCCTTGGCCACAGGTCGGTTAGCGCTGGATCATCACCGACCCTGTGAACGTGCGGCCGTTGGGCAGCTCCAGGATGTAGTAGTGCGTGCCGGACGACACGTCCCGTGCGCTCCACAGGTTGTCATAGTTGTCCGAGTAGAAGACCTGGTTGCCCCAGCGGTCGTACACCGCAAGTATGGAGCCGTCGTACTTCAGCAACCCCTTGATTTCGAAGTTGTCGTTTTTGCCGAAGGACCCTTCCGCCGTGCCAGGGGTGAAGATGTTCGGAATGGTGATCTCACAGTTAGACCACTCGACCTGCCACTGGTAGCTCAGGCCGCCTGGTGTGCAGGGGTTGTATCCCGTTCCGGTCAGCAAGAGCGGGTTGTTGTAGTACGCCGAGTCGAGCAGGTTGTCGAACATGGCCGTGGTGAAGGTCACGCCGTCGGTGCTGAGCCCGGGGATGAGCACGGCACTGCCGCCTTGTCCCACGCGCTCAATGGTCCAGTTCCATTCGACTGCATTGTTGGCCACCAACTCAAAGCTGTTGGGGATTTCCGGACACAGGAATAGAGGGGTCTCTGAGGGAAGCAGGTTTGGGGAAGAGGGGCCGAGGTTCACAGGGTATCCCATCCAGACGAAGGTGCTGTCCTCCAAGGTGCTACAGCCAAGCGGATCTTCAAAGGTGGCGGACACCCAGTTGTCGTGGTGGGGGACGTAGGTGGCGGTGAAAGTGTTGCCGACGGAGCCATCCTGCCAGGTGACAGTCCAGTCGTTGTCCGTTAGCGGGTCGATGAGCACGGTGTTTCCGCCCTCGCAGTCGAGGCTATAGTTCGGAAGCGGGCTCGGGATTGGCACAAAGATTTGGACCTCGGAGCAGGCCTCGGCCGTTCCGCATTCATTGGTCGCACCAATGCAGTAGACTCCGGCTTCATCGGCGGTCAGAATGAGGTCGGTCTCCCCATTGATGTCAATGTTGTCTAAGGACCACTGGATGTCTAGCTCTTCAGCCGGGTCGAGGCCGGCGTCGAGCACCACCTCAACGCCTTCTTCACAGACGATGACGTCTTCGAGATTCGGGTCGGCTTGCTCCGAGGAAATGATGGTGAACGGGAAGCTGGCAGAACCACACAGGTTGCTCAGTGTCACTTCCAGATCGTATTCGCCGGACTCGTTGAACTCGTATTCAGCGAAGAGGCCCTGCGTGCTGGTGGCCTCAGGCCAATCGATGGGGTCAAGGGTGCCTTGGAACGTCGTGTCCACCGAGAAGTTGACGCTTTCTCCATCACAGAGGAGATAGGTGTCGTCGTCGATGAGGTTGGCATTCGGTCCGAGCAACGAGCCTGTCGGGGTCGTGCTGGTCTCCATCGGGTAACACGCCGAGTAGCCGCAGTTGTCATCGGTGAAGCAGACCTCATAATATCCCGGCCCGCTGGTCGGGGTGAAGAAGGTGTTGAATTCGGTTGGCGCAGAAAAGAATCCGGTGCCTTGGCTGACGCTCCAGGATCCGCCCACGGGATCCACAACGCAATCAGCAGTGGCCGAATAGACCAGGCCTCCACCAGCTGGAAGTTCTTCCACAGGCTGGGGGTTCGTGGTTGTGCAGTTGTAGACTGTGAAGCTGAAGTCCTCGACCGGCGCATTGGGTCCGGTGACGAGCTCCACTTCCACCAGATCGCCGAGGGAG
>MDTG01377900.1_pt1 | contig 24928 bp, 22 predicted proteins | sample 811421 | NCBI WGS metagenome assembly MDTG01 (sample SAMN05326645, study PRJNA326480) | marine metagenome | isolation source: seawater | place: Pacific Ocean: South East | collected 2011 | reverse complement strand
TTAGATAATAATCTTGTTGTAGAAAAATATTTTCTTAATCAAGATAATTCTATTATATTTGAAACTTCTGAAATAGTGATAAAAATTCCTAACTCTCAGTGTTGTCATTTCGGAGGAAACCTAATATGGTCAAATTATTTTCAAGATTTTATGTTGAGTATAGGAGATATGGAAGAACCTAAAGTTTCGTTATTAAACTCTGAACCGCTTGATACAACTTCAATGAGAGGAAAGATAATTTTATTAAATACTGATATATCGAATCCAGCTCAGCTTTCACTAAATAGAGATTCTAAAGTTTATAAAAATATAGTTGCTTTTGGTATGAGAAACCCCTGGAAGACTTATGAATATAAAAACTATTTATTTGTTCCAGACGTTGGATTAAGTACTGAGGAAGAATTAAACATATTAAACTTAGAAGAAATTACGAATACACAAATTCCATTCTTACTTGGATGGCCTCATTATGAGGGAACGATTGACAATGAAATAAAATACAATGAAATATATCTTTATCAAAATGGAGTAGCTGAAAACATAAACCGTTTTGTAAAGGAAAATTCAATTTTCCCCAAAGTGTTTTATACTCATCAAGCACCTGAAAATTTTAGAGCAGCAATAATAGGTGGAGGGGTAATCAAAAATAAAGAAAGTAAATATTATGAACATTATTTATTTGCAGATTACTTAAGTAAAGAACTTTTTGCATATGATTTTAATAAAGATGAACTATTTATTATTCCACTTGGAAATGTAGTTTCTGTCATTACCTCTGTTAATATACACCCCACAAAAATTGATACAGTTTTATTAACAACTGGCTCTGGAGAGCTAATTGAAATTAAACTACCTTAATGAGCTAGCAATTTTTATTTAATCCTTACATTTTGTTAGTAGCTACTGTCTAATTTTTTTGCCTTACAAATACCAACACCTTGAAGATATATAATATTACTTTCCTTACAATGAGGAAGCAACGGGTTCAAATCCTGATGCGCCCGCAAGGGTTCGTCAGAAAAATAAACATATAAATAAATTAAAAATATTTTTGGAGAATATTTAGCTATTTGCAATTTTTTGAAATTCTTCAACAAATTGCAAAGACGGACTTTCTGATTTGGTTAAATTATTTCTTTCTTTATCTATATTGTTTATAAATTTAAAAATTTTTTTTGAATCATAGTTAGAAAGAATAACATTTTTAGTAAGGTACTTTTTATTTTCGACCACATCTCTCCAAATTATTGTCTTTTGATCTAAAATAGAACACTCTTCGGCAATAGAGCCGCCATCTGTAATAACTAGAGCCGAAGAAAGGATTTCAGACATAAATATTTTATGAGGAACTAGCTCTTTTAAGATTATTTTATTTTCAAGTAAATACTGTTCATAATTGTTTCTTTTTAGAGCATTGGAAGTTATGTCGTGACAATACCAAATAATTTTTTCAAATTTATTTGTGTTTTTAATATCTACTAATAAATTTACCAAACTCTCAAGTCGCTTCTTTTTATATATATTTTCTGTTCTATGAATGGTTACAATCAATTTATTTTCTTTATCTATACCAATATTTTCTATATTCAGAACTGAGTCATAAATGGTGTTTCTACTAATTTTTATAATTTTTTTATTATCAATATATTTTTTTACATTGTTTAACTGTTCATCACCATCAACAACTAAGATATCAGAATATTTGCTTACTATGTTTCTAACTATCTCTTCTGGAAAAGGTTTGAGTAAATTGTTCGACCTATATCCAGATTCTAAGTGGATTATCTTTAATCTATTTCTTTTTCCAAAAATTAAACCTATTAATGTGCTTAAAGTATCTCCATGAACCATACAGTAAGATACATTTTTTAAATTTAACATTTTATAATTTAATACTATTTTAAAAAACCAAAAAAACATTCCGATAATTCTAGATATGTTTTTACTGTTGTTTGATAAACTTACAAACTCATATGAAAATTCAACATTCTCTAACTCTTTGCTGGTAATTTCTTTATGCTGACCTGTATCAAGAATTAATAGGTTATAGCCTGCATCGTGTAAGTACTTTAATATAAATTTACATTTAATAAATTGTGCCTTTGTGCCTAAAACATAGATTAAAGTCATTTCCTAAATTCCTTATTTTTAAACAGTCCAAATAAACCAAAAATTAAATCAAATCCGATATATAAAATTCTAGTTGTAAAAATAAATTCAACTAACTCGTAATTACCTATAGTCTTATTTGTGATAAAAAAGAATATGAACTCTCTTATCCCAATTCCAGCTGGAACGCCTACAAAAAACAAGCCTATGCTACAAGATAAATAATAAAAAACTGAAATTAAAAATGGATCTTCATAACCTAAATTTTTTGCAATTGTATAAAAAATTATAATTTGAATAGATATATAGATAATTAATAAAAAAGTTTGATCATACATTGAAACTATTTCGGGTTTAAATTTATAGTAAATTTTTTTGATTAAGAAAAAATTAATTAAAAATAGTAAAGTTAAAAAAAGTATTTTATATTGACTTAAATTAATAAATAAAAATATCGATAGCGTTGGAATTGTTATTATTGAAACTAAAAACTGTTCTTCTAATAGTCCATAAAGTAAAGCCTTCGGTGTTTTAGATTTTTGTAATTTTTGATTAAGCCTTATGCTTACTGATAATATGCCTGATAAAAAATATTTTCCAAGTTGAGAATAGGACCAATTGTAGAAATACGGTGAAAATTTACCTTCATAGTTTGAACTCATGTAGTTTGACCAAATAGCACCGGATAGTAAATAAGATAGAAAAATTAAAATAAATTCAATTATATTGATATTAATTTCAAAATTTTCTTTACTTATAAAATCATTAAAAATTTCAAATATAAAATAAATACATCCAAAACTAAGTAATAAATTTATAATTTTTATTTTTTGTTGTAAGGATTCAGAAGAAATTTTTTCAATAATTAAACTGATAATATTCTTATTTGAATTACTCACTAGAAATATAGGTATTTCTTATGGCTTTTTCTTCTTTGAATGATGAGATAAAAATTAAGACACAAGTTATTATTGAAAAAATTAGTATATATAGAAGGTTCCCTGGTTTTATTAATGAAGTGTTAGCGAAGTAAACTATATAAATTAATTGTAACAAGAGGTAAGTTGAAATAAAAAAGCTCGAGATAAATAAAATATCTAAAAAGGCTGAACGCTGATATTTTCCTATAGATTTTTTTAATTTTATTTTTTTAAAAAAGAAAATTACTGAAAGTTTAACAATTGTGTAAAGCATTTTTACTGAATTGAGTGTGCTCTTTTGATCTTGGTAAATTACTACATTGTTTATTTGGTGAGTCCGAAAATCATTTATAATTGCTGATACTGTTATGAAGTATGGATAACCATATCGTTTTGGGTAAGACTTTGCTTCTAGCATTTCATAAATTCTCGTGGAAATTCCAAAGAGACCATTAAGTGGGTCAAAAAGCTTATTAGTTCCAGTTGTAACTTGCATAAAAATAGTTGCTAATAAATTTCCAAAAAATCTTTTTTTAGGTATATTTCCTTCTATACCGTCTTTCCAAAATCTATTTGATTTAATAAACTCGTAGCCTTTTGATTCACTTAATTCTATTATCTTTTTTACATCTTCAACAAGAAATTGGCCATCACCATCAACTTTAATTAAAAATGTAAAATTATTTTTTTCTGCGTACTCTATTAACTTTCTTGTTGAGTATCCGGCTCCATAATTTTTTTCATTTCTAATAAAATCTAATCTATCATTTGTGTGTTTTTCCAATATTTCGGTTGTTTTATCATTGCTAAAGTCATCAATTACAATTATTTTTTTATTTAGTTTTAATAGGGAAGATAATAAAGAATCTAAATATTTATCAACATTGTATGCTAAAACACCAATTAAGATTTTTTCACTCACTCTAAATATCCTACACTTAAAATTTTTGTTCAAATAGAAATTTTTTTTTTTGTCTTTGAAGAGTAAATGGTTATTAAAATATAAAAACATATGGTTAAATCAAATAAAAAAATTCAATTTTTTTTGATTCTCATCTTATTGCTTGTATTTTTAAGAGTAGATTACAGATTTACTAATACTATTAAGTGTTGTTCAGATGAATATGACTACTTCTTGCATGCATCAACTATCGCTTTAGACTTTGATCTAGATTACTCCAATCAAAATCCAAGAGATTTTAGGTATTACAATAATGGTAAAAATACCCCTATAGGCTTTATTGGTTCTGGAATACTCTCTTCTCCATTCTTGCTCTTTGGTAATTTTCTAAGCAAGATTTTTTCGGAAGACTTAAAAAGTGAAATTTTTAATTTCAAAATATTTTTCTACTCTTTTTCTTCAGTTTTTTATTTCTTTTTTTCTTACTTTTTGTTACATAAAATTCTTAATCTACTGAAAATAAAATTTAATAAATATTTTTTATTGCTCATTTTTAGCGGCTCAGGAATCACATACTATGCTTTTGAAAGATATGGGATTACACATATTTACGAAGTATTTACTGTAACCTTAATTATCTATTCTTCAATTCGTTGCTATATGTCTAAAAATAAAAAATATAATATTCACGGTATTCTTTTACCTATATTTTTATTGATTGCTTTTTTAACAAGAATGTCAAATTTTTATATTTTTTTAATACCGCTAATAATAAAAAATATTTTAATAAAAAATCAAATACTAATAAAGCAGTCCATTTTAAAAGATTTCTATTTCCTGGGCTCCGCTTTAGTGAATTCAATTATTTATTATTTTATTTCAAAGAGTCTTTACGGGGAGTTAATCTTTAACCCTCAAAAAATATATGGTACAAATATTGATGTGGTTAATACATATATTATTGAAAATTTTTTTGACACTTTTTTAAACTTACTAAAAACATTTTTTAATGTACTAGTAACAATGGAATTCGGAATATTTTGGGTGAGCCCAATACTTTTTATAGGTTTGATCTCACCATTAATCAATTTGCAAAATTTAAAAAAAATAAATACCTACTTAATTCTATTTTGTTTTGCACAAAACTTTTTTATTATTCACTTATGGCAAGCACTGGGATCGTCTTATGGATTTAGGTACTTATTTTCTTTAACTCCATTAAGTATTATTGTTTATTACGTATATTCTTCAGATAAAATACTAATTAAAAATTACCTTTTTTTTACTTCAATTTTTTCTAACTTATCAATACTGTTTTTTGAGACAACTGAATTGACACAACTTTCAACAGTTAATGAAGTGAATTCCTTTGGGAGATTCATTAGATATGTTGAACCAAATTATGTAAATGGTTTATTAGGTTCGTTTTTTGAAATTAACAGCTACTTAATAATTTTTACAACAAGCTTTTTAGGTGCACTATTTTTTAAACTTTTATTAGTTTTTTTTAATATTGAATTAATTATTGGTGGACTGGGAAAGCTAAATTTACCAGTTGATAATCCAGATTTTATAAATTACTTAGAGACTGTTAATATTATCAAATTCAATAAATTTATTGTAATATTAACTATTTTTGCTTTGGTGAGTTACTTTTTTGTATATAAGTTAAGAGAATTTAAATAGTGAAATATTTTGAAAAAAAAATAATAATAAAATTTGCAGCATTAACTCAAGCATTTCTTATATTATTAATTGCATATGAAACTTCATTTTCCCTGAGACCCTTTATCGATGAGATAGTTTCTTTATCATCTAGTAATAATTTTTTTAAAAGCTTAATATTTCAAGGTCCTCCAAGCACCCCTTATGGTTCAGCATTTTCTCCAAATTTGACTACTGGGCCAATTGCTTCAGTTGGCTCAAATATTGGATTATTTTTTTTTGATAGCATATATAAATTAAGGTTTTTAAATTTTTGCTATCTTTATATATTACAAATTGCTTTTTCATTGATTCTTGCAAAAAAATATAAACTATCATTTTCCCACACAACTATATTCTCATCATTTGTTATCTTGTCGGTTCCATGGTGGTATTCAAGTCTGTATTCTCTTGGTGATTTAATTTGTACTTACATATTTATAAATTCTGTATTTTTATATAGTTTTTATCCAAAATCTAGTGTTTTTGTCATGAGTTTAACAATCTTTTACGGACGCATTTTGTTGTTAATACCCTTCTTAGGTTTTTATTTATTTATATTAATTAAAAAAAGAAAATTGAATTTAAAAGAATTCTTAGTTTTTTCTATTCCTCCATTTTTATGGATCTGGTTAATATTTAATTTTTCTACTTACGATAATTTGTTTGATTATTTTAAAGATTATTATCAGATAGTTTATAGTACTAATCCAAGTATCAATAAAGTTGGTGGGCTAAGTATTATAGATTCTTTAAAAAATTCCGATTTAGTATTTTGGAATCCCGCAGATTTCTTAAGAGTGTTAATTAGCCCCTTAATGCTTTCGTATTTAATATTTAATTCAAAAAAATTCAAAACAAATTTTATGGAGGAAATAAAGTTTCCCGCATTTTATTCTTATATTGGCTTTTATTTAGCTTTTTGGTTATTTAGTCCTACAAAGTCTATTATCTATTCACAGATTTTTACAACAATTGTACTTTTATTAGCTTTACTTTCATTTATGGAACAAGATATGATAAATAAGTATGAACAAACTGCAGTTTTTTTAATTATTTCATTTTATTTTTCCTCATTACATTTAATTATTTTTGGATTTGTATTATTTTTAATAAACACATTTATAAAAACCTTTATAAACTCAAGATCGCTTTTGGTGTTGTTAATAATTTTAAATTACTTAAATTTATTTTATGAAACAGGACAAAAAGACAGTTTTGAAAATATTAATTTTGAATCATGTATAAAAAATTTGCAATCAGTAGAATGTTTTGAAAATTATTTAGATAGTTCTTACATATTTGATAAATAATGTTTGTATATTGAAACTCTATATTGTGTTAATCTGACTAAATATGACAAAATACTTTTTAATTAAAGGAAGAATATTAAGTTTTCTTGTGACTCTTTTAAAACCAGTGTCTATACATAATTACCTGAAATTTCAAAAAATTTATAATATATGGGCAAATATCAAGATGGATGAAGTATCTGGTGACTATTTAGAATTTGGTATTTTAAAAGGCAAAAGTTTACTTCATAGTTATAGGTGTTATAAAAAATTAGATTTGAGTGAAAAAAATTTTTATGGCTTTGATTCATTTCAGGGTTTTCCGACTGAAAATCACAATTTTTTTACCAATAACAATTTTATTTCAAATTCAAAAAAGGTAAGAAAGACTTTTAAAAAAATAAAAAATATCCATATAATAGAAGGTTTCTTCGAAGATACATTAAGACAAAGAAATGTTGAAGATATTGAGCAGATAAGTTTTGTATTTATTGATTGTGATATATATGAATCAGCATTAAGTATATTTCCGTATATTAAAAAAAGAGTTAATCCTGGCAGCTTTATAATGATTGATGATTTTTCTTCAATTGATAAAAATGGAAATTCTATTTTTAAGGCATTCTCTAATCATTTTGAAATTGGAAAAGATTGTTTACTTTATGATACTTATTCAAATGGTCAAATTTATAGAGTAGTGTAAATATGCCAGGAAAAATTGATTTAAGCATTTACATACCTTTGTTTAATGAAGAAGAAGGAGTTGAATATCTAAAAAATGAACTAAGTACAGTTTTAAATAATATTAAAAGCATAGCCAATTTTAAAATTATTCTAGTTAATGATGGAAGTACAGATAAAACACCACAATTAATTGAAAAATTTTTCTCAGGTGAAAATTATAAAATTATTCATCATGAAAAAAACAAAAACCTGGGAGGGTTTTTAAAAACTGCCCTGAATGATTGTACGACTGAATACATAGGATTTTTGGATAGTGACTGTACTTATCATCCAAAATTAATGGTCGAGATGATTAGTAAAATTCAGGATGGCTATGAGATTGTCAACGCATCGCCTTACCATCCTAACGGTAGCGTACAAAACGTTGGTAAAGTAAGATTATTTTTAAGCAGATCAGTAAATAAAATTTACAAAATAATCTCTGGTAAAAATTTTTATACAACCAGTTCTATTTGCAAAATTTACAGAACAAACATAGTTAAAGATATAAAGTTGACAAGAAAAAATTTTGTAGGTGTTACAGAGTTGTTCACAAAGAGTGTTCTTCGTACAGAAAAAATTTATGAATTTCCATGTGCACTAAATGCTCGAATATATGGAACTTCTAAAATGAATGTTTATGAAAACATTAAAGATCATATTAAGTACTTATTTCACTACCTAAGATATAAGTATGAAAAATAAAGCAATATTCGTTGTAGGAACTAGACCAGAAATAATTAAAATTGCTCCAATTGCAAATAAAATTTCTTCAACAGTTTTATTCACTGGTCAGCATTTTGACACTAATATGTCTGATGACTTTTTTGAGCTTTTGGATGTTGAAGAATTAAGAAACTTAAACTTGAATGAAGAAAATAATTTATCAGTTCAAGAAATGGCTAACAGTATTGCCAATGAAGTTAAGAAAATTGATTCACAAAAGATTATTGTACAAGGAGATACAAATTCGACACTTGCTGGAGCAATAGCTGCAAAACACCAAAATAAAAAACTTTTTTTTATTGAATCAGGCATGAGGTCGGGAGACTTAATGCAAACAGAGGAATATAACCGAATTCTAATTTCTCATTTATCAGATATTAATTTTTGTAACCATGAAAATAATAAAATTAATTTAATTAATGAAAATATACAAAATACCAAAATAAAAATAACTGGTAGTACTGTTTATTCTTCACTTAAATTGACAACCAAAATTAAGAAAAATTCAAATAATTTTAAAAATTATATACTACTTACTTTGCATAGACCTGAAAATGTTGACGACGTTATTAAGTTAAAACAAATATTAGATACTATTGAAAAGTTAGAAAATAAGGTTGTGTTTCCAATTCATCCAAGAACACGAAAAAAACTTAAATCATTAAAATTTGAGAATATTGAATTAATTGAACCTCAAAATTATTTCTCTTTCATAGACTTGATGGAAAAATCAATTTTTATCATTTCTGATTCGGGAGGGGTTCAAGAAGAGGCTGCCGTTCTACGTAAACCATTAATTATCCCAAGAGACTACACAGAAAGGCCGGAAATGCTTGGCAAATTCAATTTACTTGCTAAAAATACAAAGGAATTATTTGAAGAATCTCAAAAGGTTTTAAATAATTCATCAGAACTATGCTCTAGTGTTACAAATAATGAGCTCCTTTATGGAGAGGATGAGCCAATAGAAAAAATAATTGATTGTATTAATGAATAAGTTTATAAAAATTTTATAAATCTGGCAGGGTTTCCATATGTTAGAGAATTTTCTTCTACATCTTTGGTCACAACACTGCCTGCACCAATTAGAGAGTTTTTGTGTATTGTTAATCCACAAACAATCGTAGAATTTGCACCAATCGAACTACCTTCTTTTATAAAAGTTTTAGTTATTCTTTCTTCACTCCATCCATCAACTTTTGGATAGAGATCATTTGTAAAAGTAACACTTGGACCAATAAAAACATTTTTTTCAATTATTACACCATTGTAAATCGATACATTATTTTGTATTTTACAATTATCTCCTATTACAACTCCTTGATCTATATAAACATTTTGACCAATTGAAACATTTTGACCAATATTTACTCCCTCTCTAATATGTGAGAAATGCCATATTTTTGTATTTTCTCCTATATTTGAATCATTAGAAACAATGGCAGTTTTGTGCTTAAAAAATTGCTCTTTACCCATTAAGAAAATTATAATTGAATTTACTTAATATTTTTAAAGTATTCAATGTTGTTCTTTAAAATATCTAAATAACTGAGGTCGTATAAAATCAAAAAATCACTTCCTAGAACCGTCTTTTGATATGGAGAGGGATTGGGTTTCGGATTTATTGTATTTGTATACCAATATGGTTCTCCTTCGCCCATAGGCCAATGAACATATTTATCAGCAACGTTGCTTGTCACATCGAATAATTGTTTTTCCCAAGAAATACAATATTCATTACATTCAATAAAATAAGATCCTCCTTGGACATTGAAATTGTAAATACTTGTAATAAAAAAGAAAGCAAAGAATAAAGTAGTTGCTGAATCTGACTTAAGAGTTTGGAAAACAATAAATAATGTTAAGGTAGATGCAACAACTGCATATCTCCCATAGTAGCTTTCGCCTATCTGACCAAAATGTATTAACGCCAACTGTAAGAATACGGCAGTAATTGTAATTAAAATATTAATATCAAATTTTTGTCTCAAAGAAAAAAATAAAAGACAAACAACAAAAATTAATATTATATAGTTTAAATTCTGTGATTTATAAAATTTCTCACTTAAGAAGTTTATTGAAAAACTGTATCCTAAGTTATTAAGTAATCTTAAAGGGTTAAAAGGCTCATTAAAATTTCTATAAAAAAGTGACTGCTTGCTAATTAAGTAAATTAATACATTTAACTGAACTAATGAAGAAAAAATACCTAAAAAAATTGGAATTTTTAGTAATTTGTTCCTAGTAAAGTAATATTTTAAAATAAAGCAGGGAAGAAGAAATAGAGAATAGTAATAGGATAAAAATGCTATAAATATTACAAGATATTGTATGCCAAGCAATTCATTTCTGTTCAAACCATACAATAATATTATGAATGTTGTTATTGCTAAATATTGTGGTGAGCTAATTGAATTAGCGAATACTTCTAAGAAATTCATTGAAGGAACTATTAAGAGTAAGATACTGATAAATATCCTCTTTTTGTGATTTAATAAATCCTTAGATAATTTGAAAAAAAACATACTGGGTAATAAAAATATAAATATGGATGAAATTGCGGTAAAAATCGGTCCTATTTCTATTGGTAATAATTTAGTAGCAGCTATTTGAAGATTGCAAATCAAACAAACATAGCCACCAGCTGCAGGAGAAAATAAAAGAGTATCAATGAAGCTATTAGCAATAGAAAAACTCCACCAAACCGAACCTTCTTCTGCAAAATATCTTCCTTCTAAAAATATTTCTGGTGATCTAAAAAATAAATAGAGCAAAAAAATAATTAATGATGAGACATAAACAAATGTAGATTTATAAACTTTCATAAATAATTTATAGTATGTTCATCTTAGTTAGCTAATATTCTGAAAGAAAGATATTGAAATAATTTATTAAAATATCAAAAACTAACTTATCTTCTCATTAATTAATCTTGGTTATATCATGTAAAATATATTTATGAAAATACCTATAGCAAAACCGGTAAATGAAATACTAGATATTAAAAATTTCGACGCCCGTTTCATTAAAGAAGTCAAGAGTGGAATGTATATTGGTGGAAAAAATGTTTCAAATTATGAAGATAGCTTAAAAAGATTTTTTAGTAAGAAGTATATAGCTTCATGTAACTCAGGAACAGATGCTTTAATACTGTCTTTAGTAGCATTGGGAATTAAACCTGGTGATGAAGTGATACTTCCATCGTTTACGTATTTTGCAACTGCAGAATCAGTTATGCATGTTGGCGCTGTTCCTGTTTTTGCTGACATAGATGATCAATCTTTCTGTATTTCAGTTAAAACAGTTGAAAAACTAATTACAAAAAAAACAAGGTGTATTATTCCAGTGCATCTTTATGGATACGATTCAGATATTAAAAATATAGTCAACCTTGCAAAGCAAAGAAAAATATTTGTTTTAGAAGATGTTGCACAAGCTTTTGGTAGCAAATCGAGTGAGAATAAATACCTTGGCACTTACGGTGATATAAATGCTTTTTCTAACTTTCCTAGCAAAACACTTGGTGGCATTGGTGATGGTGGTTTTATAGCAACTGACAAATTAAGTCTTTACAAAAAAGTTTCTATGTTAAAAAACCACGGGCAAAGCAGTAATTATGAACACGAAATAATGGGTTCAAATTCAAGACTAGACTCATTAAATGCTTTTGTGCTTAATAATAAATTAAAAAACTTTTCTAAAATTGAAAAATCGCGAAAAGAATTTGTAACTACTTACTTAAATTTTTTTAGGGGAATAAATGATATTTTTATTCCAGAAATAGAAAACCACACTTTGCTAAATTACTTTACAATAGTACTTCCTGAAGGTGAAAGAAATAGAATACAAAAATTTCTTGAAAATGAGGGTATTCAGACAAATATATATTATAAAAAACCTTTACATAAACAAAAAGCACTAATTAATTATGGATTTAAATCAAAGTCACTAAAAAATACCGACGATTTATCCAAAAACATACTATCGCTGCCTTTATATTCTAATCCTTCAAAAAGTGAATTAGAATACATAAATAACAAGTTAAAAAAGGTGTTTAAAAACTATGTCTGATTTACAACTCGCAATTATTGGTTTTGGGAATATGGGAAAAATTCATTACAAAGCTGTTTCTAAAAATTCTCAATGCAAAAAGCCAATTATTGTCGATATTAACTCTAAAGTTCAGGATGGACATGACGATATTGAATTTTTTCAAAATTTCGATGATTTCATTTCAAACAATATAAGCAATATAGATGGTGCAATTATCTCAACACCGTCAAGTATGCACTTGGAACACGCTGAACCATTCATACAAAAAGGCATACCTTTGCTAATTGAAAAACCATTAACATCCGATAATTTAACTGACCAAACCCTATTTACCCTTGCAAAAGAAAACGATTCATTTATTAAGTGTGGTTTAATAGAGCTTTATAATCCAATTGTTCATGAACTTTCCAAAACAACTTATGAAGATTTGAAATTCGTACATTTTAAAAGACACTCCCCTAAAACTGCAACTTCACGAAAGCTGGAAAACATTATCCTTGATTTGACTTTGCATGATATATCTATAATTTTTAAAGTTTTTAGACCAGAAAAAATTCAAATACTTGGATCCAATCTAATTTATGAAAACAACATAGCAGAGTCGGCTCAAATATTGTTAAAGGTTGATAATTCATTTAGTGTGTTTATCAGCTCTTCTAGACAAGACCAAGAAAAAATTAGAACTTTAGAAATTGTTGATGAAAATTTGACATATCTATGTGATTTAAAAAATAAATTTTATGAAACAAAACAAAACGGAGAAATTGCTTCATTTGACTCAAAGTCTATTACAGAGTCAAATATATTAAAAAAAGTTGATATGTTGGACAAACCTGAAACTGCAGAATTACAAATTAATAGTTTTGTTAAATCTATTTTGAAGAAAGATAAAGATCTCGAAAGTTTAGAAATAGCTGAAAAAACTCACAAGCTAGCTTACGATTTATTAAATTTTTAGTCTGAAATTAATAAACCTAGACCTTATCATGTAGAAAAAGTCTTTAAAAAAATTTAAATTAGTTGATGTCTTGCTGTTAAATTTTGAAACAACTAATGATGGTTCAGACCAAAAAGATTTTGCATTAATTTTTCTTAAAACATCATTCATCCACATGTCTGCTGAGTGATTAAAAGGAAGAAAATTGTCATATAATTTTTTTGCTGACTTTTTGTTAACAAAATAGAATTGAGCAGCCCTTGTTCCACCGTGAGAAATAATCTTTCCATCAATATTTTTTGTAACTTCATTACTTTTTGAATAAATGAGCTTTTTATTAGTTAATCTTTCTTCATTCATTGCTTCATAGTCTCCCCAGACTGAATCATATACAACATCCCAATTATCTGGGAGCTCAATTAAATATTTGTTAAGCCTGGTTGGAATATCCTCACAAAAATCACCTATATTATCTTCCATTATTACTGCATACTCATCTTGATTATTAACTATCATTTCGAGAGCTAAGTAATGTTTGTAACTGCAGCTTATCCACCCATCTTTAATCTTTGAGTTTTTTTGCACTGATTTTTTTTTAATGTCGTAAGTTAATTCATTTTTATTTGGATGGTTTATAAAAGTAACATCTTTAAGTCGAACACCATATTTTTTTAATAGGTATATAGTATTTTGATATCTTTCATTCTCAAGATTATGAATCACATAATATTTAAAATTATTTTTCATATTTTAAAATAGTAGTTGATTAATTTCCTAAATAATATAGCCAAATTTTTTAACAATAAAAAAATTGTCAATGAGTTAACTCTATTTTTTAAAATAAATAACTTAATCAATGCAGTAAATTCATGCCTTTTCAACATGATATCTGTGTGGTACTTAAGCTTAAAAAATTGCTGGTAAGCTTCTTGGTAAAAAACTGAATTTGGTTTTGTAACTGAATCAAAGCTCCAAGGTTTGCCATTTCCACTATAGTGTAAAAATATTACTTCATTTTTCACATATTGTCTCATCTCAAGTGAAGTATCATCTAATTCAAGTTTAAAATTTAATTTTTCGTCTAGTTTTAAAAACTCACCTTTAAAATAGCAGTTAAGAACATCCTGATCCCAATAAATTATTTTCTCATATTTCTTTTTCATAATATCCAATAAAGAGTTTTGCATATTATTTTTAATCCATTCTTGAAAGTTAATTACAACAACACCTGCGTTAAAATACTTATCGCCATCAAAACCTAAATTCTCAAAATAATCATTTGATATTTCTTTAGTTCCTTCAATTCTTCCAGCAATATTAAATTTCTTCTGTTCCATATCTTTTATTGTTCTATTAATTTGTTTTACAGGACTATTCATACATATCACATCAGCATCAACATAGGTTATGTAATTTAAATCTTTTGGTAAATAATTTTCGATAAACAACCTAAAATATGTTGCATAGGAAACATGAGATCCTTTTAGATTTGGAAAATCGTAATTATTGTTTATAAACTCAAAAACTATTATTGAATTTATAAATTTTTCCTTTTCAAGTTTTTCTTTATATTTCTTAAAAGAATTAGGATTTTCATGAATTATGTATATATTAACTTTTTCGTCAAGATTATTAGCTAAAGAAGAAATTGAAGTAGCTGCTTGAATGTTATAATTTTGATCAAAACAGTAAAGTATATTTAACATCTAACTTGATATTAATTGAATTAAATAACAATTTAATTTTGAAATTTAATTATATTTTTTTTAAGTAAAATATACTCATGACATCATTATCTATTTTCACAAGCATGACTAAACCTGAAGAAAGAAAAGATCCTTGGAAAGAGTCACTATCTTGCTACGAAGACTTCGCAGATGAAGTAATTACCGTGGGAGAAAATTGGCCTGTAGAGTTCGAGTGGGATCTTATTGGAAAAGTTTTTCAAGAAGGATTTGATAAATGTACTAAAGATTGGGTAATCAGAATGGATCTTGATTATTTCTTTCACGAAAAAGATAAAGATAAACTTCGATACAGCTTAAAAAGATTTAATGAATATCCAGCTATATCATTTCCCCAATATCAAATTTTTACTCCAGATAGATATCAAATAAAAACCAGGATTTGTATAGCTTTTAATAAAAAAAAATTTCCAGATATTAAATTAAATGGGGGTGGAGATTTAACTTTGGCCACATTGAATAATAGGCTTATCAATCCAAAAAATGTACCTAATGTAAATATTCCAATTTACCAATATGAATCAAGCTTTAGAAGCAAAGAGATTATTGCTCAAGATAGAGCAAGATTTGCAAGAGCCTGGTATAGATATTTTAAAAATTATGGCGATCGAGGTGGAGAAAGTGCTGAAGAAGCATACGATGCTTGGTTTAAAATGATACAAGAAAGATATTTAAAACACACTTTTAAAATTAAATCTCAAGAACACCCAAAGTACATTAAAGATAAATTATTAAATTTAAACAAACACCAATTTGCTTACGATGCTTTTGGTCTAAAAACCTCAACGAAAAGACCTGCTATATACTATCTCAAGGGTTACAGGGAAAAATATATTAACCCAATTTTCTTAAAAAGATATAATTATGTCAAATATGAAAACCTTTCTTAGAAAAAATTTTAATAAATTTACTGTGGAAAGATTTCCAAATATTTATAGACCCGACAGTTTACCGTATATTTCAGGAGATACCTTTAGAAAGTTTGCAAATCATATTTTTGATGAAACCCAATCTTTTAATCCAAAAAATGTAAAAAAAAATGAAGTTATATTTATTAATTCAGAATTAATAGAAATTTTTTTTAGAATTCAAGATCCTAAAATCGAAAATCCATATATTTTAATATCTCATAACTCTGACAATTCACCTTCACTAAAAGAACTGGGTCTAATAAGTAAAAATGTTATTCATTGGTTTGTTCAAAATTTAGAATTTAACTCTCTCAACAGAATCTCTTATTTACCTATTGGCCTAGAAAACAAAAGGTGGCTTAGAAATACAAATAATAAAAGACTTAGTGCTACAAAATCAAAATTAATATTATGCTCCTTTAATAAATTCAACAATTATTCAATTAGGAATGGTGTTCTTGATGTTGTACATCGTAATAAGAACGTAGAAAATAAAAAATTTAATACTACTAGAAATTATTATAGGCAATTGGGTTTTTATAAATTTGTACTGTGCCCGCCTGGCAATGGACCCGATACACATAGGGTTTGGGAGTCATTACTATTTAAAACTTTTCCAATAGTTGAAATAGACACTATAAGTAAAAACTATCAGAGCATCGGTTTACCTGCTATTTATCTAGATTCCTGGAAAGACTTAAATAATTATTCAGAAGAAGATTTAAACCAAAAATATGAGCATTTAATGAAATTTGATTTAGACATGATTTATTTTGAATATTGGAAAAATCAAATTAAGTCCAAATTTTTATAAACTTGCAACTGTCTTGTAATCTTTGTTTAAAAACTTATCAAGATTTTTTGAATGTATATGAAGATTAACTAAATCAAAATTTTTATTTTCAAACTTTACATATGGAGTTTTGTTTTTAAAAACGGGTTTGATTCTATTTGACTTTATTTCTCTTCCAACTATATGATTTGTTGAAACATATCTGCGTTTAAAATAGTGATTCCCTCTTTTTAAATGGGTTCCATCAAAATACTGTCCATATGAAGAAGGGTCAAATAAAATTTGACTATCGTAGTATGGCAAAGAATCTAAAATATAAAATAAATTTGGATTCAATGATTCAGCTATTTGCAACATCCTCATTTCATTTAAGTTTTTGCCTCTTGCGTAATTATTAGAAAAGTACTCATAGTTTTCTAAAATTTCATCAAAGAATTCACAAAGACTTTCAATTAATTCAATGTTTGGAAAGTATGAAAATCCAAAAACCAAATGTTTGTTATCACTTTTAGTAATATTTATTGAATTATTGTTAAAACAGTTTTTTTGCTTTAATTCTTCAATATTTTTGTAAAGAAGTACGTCATTATCGAAATGAGTAAAACTTTCTAAATTAAGATGCTTTGACACATAATTTAATGCATAGACTCTCAAAATTGATGAGTACCAAAGAGGGTTTTGATCGAAATTTAATCTAGAAAATATTTTTAAAATCTGTTCTTTTTTTTCTGAAAAACTATCTAACAAAGCAGAGTTTAATGATTCTATTCCTTTAACCTTTATTTCTCTGTCTGAACAAAAAATTATCCTGGCATTCTTGTCTAAACTTAAGACAGAGTTGATTGAGTAATTTAAATAATTTGGAGTTGTGCCAGCGTTAAAAAAAATGTAGTTCATATCTTTCTATTTTATTACAAATAAATTAAATGAAAAGGTCATCGTTTTTTCTATTGACTATTGTGTAAAAAAATTGAGAATAAAGCACGAAAGATGAAAAATAATTTAATGAATCACTTTTGAAAATATTTATAAATAAATACAAAAGTAATAAATACCCAAATAAATTAATTGTTTTTCGAGATAAGTAAATCTTATAAAAAAGAAAAGTTAATGAAATTAAAATTCCAACGAACCCTATAAATAATAAAAAAGAAAGAACAGACGAATGAGGGAGTAATAATGAACCTGGTTCGATAATTTTAATTTCGCTGTAATGTTTTGATAAATTAAGGGGGCTAGTTCCAAATAAAAATTCCAAAACATCTGGGTTATATCGTGCAATAAAAATACCCCATAATTCAGACCTGTTCAATAGATAAGATATGTAGCCAAAAAAACTTAAAATATAGTACAATAATTTTTGACTCTCAAAGGATTCTATAAAAATACTTAAGGCTGAAGAAACTGTAGAAGGATCTTTATACTTTATGGCCTGTTCATACAATGATAAAGAAGAGAATTCATAAGGGTAAGTTAAGTTTGTAAAACCTACAATCATTATAAAAAATACAAAGAAAAGCAAAACTAAGGATGACTTTATTGCTCTGGGGAGGTTAAATTCTTTTATAATCAAAATTAGAATAATTAGCAACACGAGAATTACTACAGTTTTGTTATTTGCAAAATATAGACCTAAGCAAGAAATCAATAAAGAAATTAAACTGAGATTATTCATTTTTTTATATTTTAAATATCTATAAATAAGACAGCATACCAATATTCCATAAAACTCACCTAAGGATTCTGCACTAGGGTAAAATCCCCTCCATGGTATTTTTTCATTATTGTTCATAACATCTACAAGAAAAGGATTTGTATATTTAACCCCATATTTCTGTTGACCAAAAAAATAATAAGATAAAAAATTGATAATTGGAATATTTGAAACTAGTAATCCGAGAAAAAAAATTGTTATAGAGGCAATTGAATAATTCTTTAAAAACTTTTCAAAATTGAAATAATCTGAGTATTTAAAATAGAAAAAATTAAGTCCATTTATTAAAACTATAAAGAAAATTGACCAAAAAATTATTGAAGATATCTCGAAAGAACTGCTGGTAAAACCCCTCAATTTATCTGTATTAAATGTAAAGCCAGTTTTATTATTATTAAGCCAAAATAATAAAAAAATTAGGAATATAAGGTTAATTTTTTTATTTCTTAAATAAAATATTGAATTAAATCCTAAAAAAATAAAAGGGAATGTGAAGAAAGTTATATTATATCCACTTAACACCCCAATAAATAAAAAGAGGAACGGCGTATAATTTATTAAGCTTGCCATCCTTAAAATAGCTATGTCCATAAAGATTTTTATGACAAATAAAAAAACTATTGAAATTAAAAGATATGTCCTCCATTGACTTAAGTCAAATAAATAAAACTGCCCTTCATAGAATCGCTTTTGAGAAAATATTGAAAAAACAAACAACAACACTGTAAGTAATAAAGAAATATTCTTATATCTAATTTTAACAACTTGGCTATCTTTTTTTATTAGCGATATTAAAAGCGTCCAGAATATGCTTTGCAATATTAAATTAATATATGTATTAGTTCCTATAGATATAAAAAAAGTATTGTTGAATAAAGCAATTCCTGAAATCTTTCCAAAACAAGATATTGGTGATTGGTTGTTGTACCTAAAGAAGTAATGTTTTTGATAACTTGATTGAAAGTCTGCTTTTATATATTCCGCTAAAGAAACTTGACATGGGTTGATTTCATAAAAGCTTGTATCCTCAGTCCCCAACTCGACTGGTTTTATATCATCAAAATAATTTGCATTAAACCAGGGAATTAAAATAATTAAGGTTAATAATAAAAAAACAATTTTTTTTTGAATTTGAATATCTTTAATCATTTACTTAATTTAATTTTTCTAGTTACAAAAAGATACGTAATTAGTACAAAGGCCACTAACATTCCAATTTGATTTTGTAATAAATATTCAGAATTTTGTTCTGGAATATAACTCCACCCTCCTGATACATAATGTTCGCATTCAGTAAATGAATTTACAAAAATAGAGTTTCCATCAATATCCCATACTTTTACAGGTCCAAAGTTAGGGTCGTTTATAAAAACAAAATTTGGGTCTGAATTAATTGCATCTTTAACAAACCCATCTGGGTAGGGACCACAAATGTGTGTAACATCATTTTTCATATATTTATAATAACAATTCCCACAATTCAAAATTAAATTAAAAATTTAAATGTAGCTAAATAACTTTTCGCTAAATTTATCTAGATTGTAATTGTTAATTACTTTTTCTTTTGAATTTATACTTACATATGACATCAACTTTTTGTTTGATAATGTATTTTTAATTTTCTCTTCCCAAGAACTAATGTCGTTATTTAATACAAAAAATACATCTTCGTTGTCTCTAAACTCATTTATATCCCAAAATCCATCAGTTTTTGTAATCATTACAGGCGTGCCAACAGCCATTGATTGAAGAGCCACACTTTGGCCAGATGGCTGAGTGGAGTTGAGCAATGGAATAATTGTTAGTTTTGATGATTTATACAAAGCTTTTAGTTCTGTGTCTGTCAACAATTCATTAGCCCAAGAACCATTAAAAATTTGAACATTTGGAAGCTGGAGCTCTTTTAAAGCTTTGTGTTCTGAAACAAATATAAAATTAATTTCAGGTAAATTTTTGGCAATTTTGATTAATGTTTCAATATCTCTATTTCCATCATTACCAACAAAAATTACGTCATTGCTCTTAGCCTCTTGATTTACTTCAATATCTCTAGTCCAAAAATTTGTATCAATACAAAATGGAAAATAAATCAATTTCGAATTATCTCTGTGTATTTTTTTAGCTTTTTTTAATTCACCTTCACCTAAAAAAAACATATTATCTACAAAGAATACAAAAAATTTTATTATCGAGTTATGGATTTTTTTAAGTTTTTTAAATTTTAAATTTTTACTATATAGTCCCATTACAAAAACTGAAACTTTTACATTATAAAAAAATCTCAAAACTATTAACAATAATAATGATGAACAACCCACTGCTTCGTTGACTAATAGTACATAATTTGATTTTTTTAATGTATTCAAATTTTTAAAAGTTGTAAGTTTTGAAAAATAAAAAGGAAGGCTAAAAATCTTTTGAAGTATTTTATCGATATAACTAAGAAAGTTGTTTAGTAGACCATTGTGGTCTTCCATTTCTATTATTTGAATATTATATTTATCTTTATCAAATGAAAACAAACCATAAAAAAAATCTTTTGACTCATAGCTATCAGTTAAATACTTATTCTTTCTGTTTCCCGCAAAAATATATGTGATATTTTTCATTTTCTATTTCATGTTACAGCTTTAGAATTTTTGTCTTATAAATTGTTTTCTAATTGATATAAATGAATATCATAAAATATATGCAAATAATAGTTTTTTCTACTTATGGATATTCTCTTGAGACTTGGCATATTTCAGGTACTTTAAAGAGAGAATTAGATTTGTATAAAAAAATCAACAAAGAATATGGAGTTAATTTCACTTTTGTAACTTATGGAAACGATAGAGATTTAGAATTTGATATCAATATAAAAGGATCTAATGTTGTTCCAATTTATTCTTTAATCAAATACAATAAAAATCCAATAATTAGATATATCAATTCATTTATAATTCCATTTAAAATAAAAAATATAGTCAAAAAAGCCGATATTTTACACCAACATCAACTTCTAGGGTCTTGGATTCCAATAATCTGCAAAGTTATATATAGAAAAAAATTACTGACAAGAACAGGTTATGATATGTATGAATTTTCAAAACACCAAAAAAAGAACTTATTAGTAAAATTCTTATATAAACTTTTAACCAAAATTACATTTATTTTTTCTGATATTTACACCGTGACTAGTTTAAGTGATAAGAGTTTGTTTAAAGAAAACGAAAAGATTAAATTAAGACCAAACTGGGTCTATAAAACAGACCCTTATGATTTTGATAATAGACATTCCAATAGAATATTGAGTGTTGGTAGGCTTGAAAGCCAAAAAAATTATGAATACTTTATTAAAGAATTTAAAAATACTAAGGGCAATTTAACAATTGATATTTATGGTTCAGGGCAAAATTTATGTAGTTTAAAAAAATTAGCAAACGAATTAGATGTTGATTTAATTATTCATGAAAATTTAAGTCATGATGAGTTAGCAAAAATTTATCTAAATTATAAATTTTTTATAACTACTTCTCTTTATGAGGGAAATCCAAAAACAGTTTTGGAAGCAATGTCATCTGGCTGTATAGTGTTAGCTAGTAATATTCCAAATCACCAAGAATTAATTCAAAACACTCACAATGGTTATATATACAATTTAGAGAATAAAAAATTGATAAATTTATTTTTAGAATTAAATAAAGATCAGAGCAATTTAAAAAAAGTATCTAAAAATGCTTTTAAAGAAATTTCAGATAAAAATTCTATTGAGCTTTTGTCATCTAAAACATATAAAGATTATTTGTCAATAATTAGATAAATTTTTCCAATACGTACAATTTCCATATTCTTTGTGCGTTAATTCTTGATTTTTTTAATTTTAATAGCTTTAAAGATCTTATATCAAGGTCATTAAATTTTGAACTACTCAATAAATAATCATAAAAATAGTCTAAGTTCTTAAATATCCATCTTTCTAAATCGAATACAAAACCTTGTTTTTTTCTATAAACAAAATCTTTATTAAAGTCCATAAGCAGATAATTCTTAAGCAATGTTTTATTTTCATTATCTACTCGGTAATTAGTATTGTGTGAAAAAATATACTCAATAAGCTTATGGTCAACAAATGGAGATCTAACTTCCAATGAATTTGCCATTGACATTCTATCAATTTTATACATCATCATGTCTGGAAGAAAAAATTGATAATCAGCAAGAAGTAGTGCTTTATAGTTGCCTAATTTATCATTAATATTTATATAACTATTTGTATCTAAGGGATTTATTTTAAGAAGTTTTAATAAATTCTCATCTTCAAGGAATGATTTATACCTAGTAGATAAATGGTTACTTTTTGACAAAAATTTTGAACCAGTTCCAAGGAAAGGTGGATAAAAATTATAAATTTTTGAAAAATAGTTAAGAATATTACTTGATTTTTTAAGTGCTATTCTAGTTCGTGCATACCCTCCTAATAATTCATCTCCCCCATCCCCTGAAATTGCAACTTTAAAATGTTTCGATATTTCATCTGAAATTAAATAGGAGGGAACTATAGATGGATCAGAGTAAGGTTCATCCATTGAATTTATTATTTTATCTACATAATCAATATTTAAATTAGTTGAAACTGATACTGATTGATGATTTGTATCATATCTTATAGCGACTTTCTCAGCCCATTTACTTTCATCATACTTCTTACTATCTGTACCAACTGTAAATGTATTAATGTTTTTGTTGCTATCATGCATATTTTTTACAATTGAGGTTGAATCTAATCCTCCGCTTAAAAAATTTGCAATAGGAACATCTGCAGTCAACCTGAGATTAACAGATTCAGTAAAGATAGAAAAAAATTCATCCTCGTCAAATTTAAGACTATCTACATTTTCAGAAATATCCCAATATTTTTTTTTGGTTATATCAAAGTTATTTGAGTATTTAATTTCTACTATCTCTGCAGGGAGGACCTTGTAAATATTTTTATATATAGTTTTTTGACCCCCAACAATTCCGTATTTAATATAATTATTTAATTGCTGATAATCTATGGAACTGGGTTTCATTAATTGCTTTACTGAAATTAAATTAGACCCAAACAGAATAGTGGAATCGGTTTTAGAATAATAAAGTGGCTTTTGTCCAACTCTATCTCTAATTAAATAAAATTTTTTTTCGTTATTGTCATAATAAAAAATAGAAAATTGGCCCCTAAGTTTGCTTGTAAAATTTATTCCTTCTAAATCTAAACCGTGCAAAACGACTTCGGTATCAGAATGGCTTGTTGTAAAATCTATGCCTCTAGATTCTAAATTTTTTCTTAATTCTTGATGATTATAGATTTCACCATTGAACATAATAATTGACCCAGAGTGCAGAGATTTCATTGGTTGGTTCGCAGTTTCTGATAAATCTAGAATAGAAAGACGATTAAAAATTAATGAGCAGAAAATATTTTCTTCTGTAAATTGGAGTGTTTGAGTGTTATCTGGACCCCTACAAAGAATATTCTTGTTTGGCTCATGTAAATCTTCTGTGCTAAATCCTACACTAGATATCTTTCCTAGAAAACCACACATGGTTTAATCATATACATAAAATTCATTTAAAGAATCTATTTGATTTTGAATAATTAATAAAGTTTCAATATTATTATAAATTAATATCATTAAATTATGAAAATTCTTATATTTGGATCAACTGGCTTAGTGGGATCATCTTTAGTAAGCAACTTGCCAAAGATAATTACAAACTGTGAAATTATTCCTTCTTCTAGAAAAGACACTGATCTATTTTCAGCTTCTCAAACATTAAAAATAATTAATTCTACTAATCCAGATATAGTTATCAATGCAGCCGCAAAAGTAGGTGGTATTCATGCAAATAATACGCAACGAACAGAATTTATTCTGGATAACCTCAAAATAAATATAAATATTTTAGAGAGCTTAATACCTTTTCAGAATGTCAAAGTTATTAATCTTGGTAGTAGCTGTATTTATCCTTTGGGTGCGAATGTTCCTATAAATGAAAATAGTTTATTAACTGGAAAATTAGAACCAACAAACTCTCCGTACGCAATGGCAAAGCTTGCTGCAATAGAAATAGGAGATGCTATTTCAAAACAATTTGGGCATAAAATTATTAACCTAATGCCAACAAACTTATACGGTCCAAACGATAATTTTTCAGAAGACAGCAGCCATGTTATACCAGGTTTAATTCATAGAATGCATATCGCAAAAATTAATAAAATTGATACATTTGAAGTTTGGGGTACTGGAAAGCCATTACGTGAATTCATGCATGTAGATGATTTAACAAATGCTATAGGTTACATTTTAAAAAATAATCTATTCTCTGAGCAAGTACTAAATGTAGGTAGCAATGATGAAATTTCTATAAGTGACCT
>MDTG01268520.1_pt1 | contig 24934 bp, 26 predicted proteins | sample 811421 | NCBI WGS metagenome assembly MDTG01 (sample SAMN05326645, study PRJNA326480) | marine metagenome | isolation source: seawater | place: Pacific Ocean: South East | collected 2011 | reverse complement strand
GGGCATAGCAGATATACCTGCACTTGATGAGCGTTACGTAGGGTATTCAAAAATATCTTATAAGATTAAGAATGGTAAAAAGACAAAACTTAAAGTAAGAGATACAAAAAAAATTAAAGAAAGTATCTTAAATACAACCTCCCCATATGTATTTGCAAATAAAAAAGATCAAAAAATTTTTGAAAAATTAGCGAAAGAGGTAAAGACTGTAAGACTTGGAGGAGATTGTTATAGTTATTGTTTACTAGCTGATGGCTATATTGACTTAATATTAGAAAGTGGGCTTAAGCCATGGGATATCAGAGCTTTGGAGCCAATAATTGTAAATGCAGGTGGGATAATAAAAACCTGGGAGGGAAATAAAATATTTGATGGGGGAAGGATTATTGCAGCGACAAATCATAAATTATTTAAAAAAGCTAAAAACAAAATGAATAAAAAAAAACCCAGCTAAAAATAACTGGGTTTTAAATTAAAATATTTTGCAATATATATTATCCAAGAGCATCCATTACAGATTGTAATTTCATTGCAATAGACATATCGCCTGAAACCTTTAATTTTCCCTGCATAAAAGCAGATGTTCCATCGACTTCACCTGATCTCATTTGCTCAAATGTCTCCATCGACATTGAAAGAGTGCAGTCTGCATCCTGGTCTTGATCTGAAACAGTATTAGGATTTGATTTTCCATCAAGGAAAATGCATCCAGCCCCCTCAAAATCAAACTTAACGGTTGCACCCAAGCCAGTATCCTTACCTTCAATACCTTTCTGGAATTCCGCTAAAAGACTTGCTACATCAGTCATAAATTTACTCCATTATTATTTAAGATAGAAATAAAAACAATTTACATTATATATGTCAATATCTAATTTTTTATTTCTACATGAAAAAACCAGTTTTTTGGGAAAAAGCAAAAAAGTACTTAATCAAAAAAGATAAAAAACTTGGAGCGATAATCAAACGTTATCCAAAAGATTTTCTTTTTAGTAAATCTGATCCTTTTTATACATTGGCAAGATCTATTATAGGACAACAAATTTCTGTAAAAGCCGCTCAAGCTGTATGGGATAAATTTGAAAAGAAAATCAAAATTATTGAACCTAAAACTGTAAATAATACACATTTTATGACACTAAAATCATGCGGTTTATCAAGGCAAAAAGTTAAATACTTAAAATCTCTTTCAGACGCATTTATTAATAAAAAAATAAATCCTTTAAAATGGAAATATTTAAAAGATGAAGAAATTATAAGTGAATTAATTACAATAAATGGCATAGGCAGATGGACAGCAGAAATGTACTTGATATTTAATTTATGTCGTCCTGATATTTTTCCTTTTGATGATATAGGTGCGATAAAGGGTATTTGCAATTGTTATAAGCTTTCATACCCTATAGATAAAAAGAAACTCGAGAAATTATCAAAAAAATGGAAGCCATATAGATCAGTGGCTACATGGTATTTTTGGAGAAGTCTGGACCCAATTCCAGTTGAATACTAATATTAGATTTATGCAGAGCAAATTATTTTATATATATTCTTTCTATCAATTTACTAAAATTAAGGATATCGATTCTATAAAAAAACTATTAATGAATGATTTGTCTAAAAAATTTATAAAAGGAACAATATTATTGGCCAATGAGGGTATAAATGCTTCTATCGCAGGCCATAAAAATGATTTAGATCTGTCAATCAATTTTATAAAAAAAACACTTGGAATTAAAACAGTAAATATCAAGATTAATCGTTGTGACTTTATACCTTTTAATAGAATGAAAATTAGACTCAAAAAAGAAATTGTTTCAATCGGAAAAAATAATATTGATACAATGAATTGTACAGCAAAAGAAATAGACTCCGATGAATGGGATTCAATAATTAAGGAATCTAACATCAAGCTATTAGATGTAAGAAATACTTACGAAATTAATATTGGAAAATTCAAAAATTCATTGAATCCTATAATAAATAATTTTAGAGAATTTCCAAAAAAATTCAAAGATATGAAAATAAATAAAAATGATAAAATTGCTATGTATTGCACTGGCGGTATTAGATGTCATAAAGCATCATCATATTTAATTGGAAAAGGCTATAAAAACATAGTTCAGCTTAAAGGAGGAATTATAGAATACCTTAATAATAAAAAGAATAATTCAAATTGGGAAGGTGAATGTTTTGTTTTTGATAATCGTGTAAGCATTAATAATAAATTATTAAAAGGTAGTTACGAACAATGTCATGGCTGTAGATCTGCGATTTCAAAAAAAGATATGCAATCACCAAAATACAAGAAAGGAATATGTTGTCCTCATTGTTATGACAATCGATCAAAAAAGCAAATATCTAGATCAACTGCAAGACAGCAACAAATTGATTTAGGTAAAGATAAAGTTCAGAGAAATATATTTAGAAAGATTTATAATAAAGACAAACATTTATAATAATTAAAGGTATTTACGATATAGATCACGAAAAAGGAAATATAGAAAAGAACTGATAAAACCTAAAAGAGTTATTAAGAAAATCATGATTAATTTATTTTGGCCTAATTTTATATATTCTAAATTATTTAAATTATAATCAACAACTCTAAAAGTATCGTTATTGAAAGGTAATAATTCAACAATTTGATCTAACTCTACTCTAGGATCATATAATTTTGCACGTTCTAATTGTAGGAATGTATTTATAAGCGTTTCTTCCAAGAGGTCATCTTCACCCCTATTCAAAAGAAGTTCAATTTCTTTTTCTAATGCAAGATAACCTTCTAAATATGAAGGAGAAATTTTCCTTGCATCAAGAGCGTTTTTATTTGTATTTAATTCGACTTGCATCATATTAGTTAGCGGTTTCTCAATTTCAAGTTCTCTTGCTATTTGAGCGCTTTCTTTTAGTTCATTAATTTTTCTTTTTAATTTATTAGTTAAATATGTTTTTTGTGTTTTAATTTCTAAAGTTGCTTTATCAACAATCAACTTATGCGAATTTTCAATTGAGTCTGCTAATTTATTAATTTGTTTTAAGATATCTGTTTTTAATTTATTATTAATAGAAATTAATGTTTCATCTATTAATTTTTCATTAACATTAATATTTTTCCTACTACTGAAAAAATTTATATTTAATGATACACTGTCATCATAATAATCAGTTTTAACTTTTGAGATTTTGAAAAGTTTTGCATAATCATATTTTTCTTTTAATGAAAAATTACTAAAGTATTCGTGATTATTCATTGCTTCCACCATTAATGAATAATCTAAAAAAATCCGAAAGAAATTTTCATTTAACTGAGAACTTTTTAACTGATATACATCTTCCTTTATAGCAAGTTTATTTTTGTTAATTAATTCATTTTTCTGATCTGTATCAAAATTAAGATAATAATTCATTACAAATAGATTAAAATCCTGGTAGTAGAGTCTATCTTGTGATCTTTGAGGACTTATCTCAAGCCGCGCAGAATAGTTATCTTCTGAAAAATTAAAATATAAAAATGCAGCAATAAAAAAAAATAAACTAATTACTGCTATTTTAAGATAATTATGGAAAAAAACTTTAATTATATCAATAAAAGTTATTTCAAAATCTTTTGCTTTTAAATCGTCTATATTTGAATTCATATTATTTTTTTTTATTTTTTGAAATAAATCTTTTGTATTTTGGCCATTGATCTTTTGAAATTATATAACCAATACAGTTTTTTTTACCGCAACAGCATTTATGATCAGTATAATCTTCTTTGTCAAATTCATAGCCATAATCATAAGTCAATTCTTCATCTTTTTTTATATTTTTTATTGATTTGATCCAAATTTGACCTCTAAGTATTTGAACTTCGCAGTTAGGAAGACAAGAATGATTTATATATCTTGCCTTATTCTGCAAAGATGTTCCATCTATATCAAAGTTTTTATTAAGTTCAAAAATATACACAGATCCCGTTGTTTTAGATTTTAAATGTTTCTTTATTCTTAATTCAGATCGTCTATCCCCTTCTGCTCTTGAAACTTTCTCGCCCATATATTGGATTATCTTTTCCCCTTTAACTATGTCTTGTGAGGCAAAAACTCCCTTTCCATGAACCTTTGATTTTTTAACTTGCCAATTAATATTCATCTTTTATATAAATTTTGCAATTTTCCATATTGGGAGTTTTAAGAGTTTAATTTTTTTAACATTATTACAAAACGCCCATCCATTTTCAGAATGTACACCATTCTTTCTTGCAACAAAGTCAATATTATTTTTTAAATTATAAATCTTCTTTTTCCATTCAATTTTTACATCTGAATTTTCTAAGTTATAAGCAAAAGTTGCAAAAATACTATTCTTTTTTCTAGATATGAAACTAAAAGCTTTCAAGCTTTTTTTCCTATGTATTATTTTTGACTGCCTTAGGAATAATTCTATTTTATCAAGAGAATTCTGATTATTAGTAAATATTTCAAAATCGCGTGACATGCGAGGAGACAATTTGATATCTAAACCGGTAAAGTATTTAATAATCTTTCTGTGATTTCTAAGTCTCCAATAATATAAAGGTTTTTTAAATGGTTTTTGTGTTAAGCCTGTAATGGTCCAAATATCATGGGTTTTATCATATCTATTAAAAATATTTTTAAAGAGTTGATCATAAATTTTTAATGACTCGTATATTGGATCATTTTGTAATTCATATTTTTTACTTTTAACAAACTCTGATTCATTAAGAAAATGATGTTGGGCATGTGCCAATCCATTCATAAATATCATTGATATATCTATTTGATTTATACTTGATCTTCTCAATGAATATAATACAAAAAAATAATCTAAATAAGCAGAAAGTTTTGATCTAGATTTTAACATCATTGAGAATATGACGCTAAACATTCTTTTCAAACTAGTTAGTGAAGTTGGCACTCCTATTATAAATAATAGACCAAGAATACTTTTTATATTTATAGAGAATCTAACATTGTCATTTACGATTTGTTTAAGAGAAGAAGAAACATATTTTGAGCTAACTGAATTATCACTTTCTGCGTTTGTCCAGGGATCAGGAATATAGATATTATATGATTTTGATGGTCGTAAATTCATTGATGAATATATGGCTATTTTCTTTTTTTTATGATTTTTATTATCTAAAAACGTTTCATATTTTGAATGAATACAATCACCCAGATGGAATATTTTATGTTCTCTATAAGGTAACCCTGTGTAAAAAGAGTACCATTGTATCCATGGTTCTAAATGTTTATATTCTTTCTCAGATGAAGTAATAATTTTTGTTTTAGATAGTAAGATTTTTTCTAAACCTAAAAAATTATATTTGTGAACATATTTTTCTATTAAATCAAAATTTGCTTCATTAAATTGCAGAATTAATTTCTTTTTTTTAATCATTATATTTTTTACTTTTTAAGCTAAAAGTTGCTTCTTTTAAATATTTTGTAAGTTTATTTCTATCGTTTAAATTTTTCATGCTTTGATAATTTATTACTTTTCCAAAATAAATTTCAATTTCTTTCCCCATTTTTTTTCTGGTTTCATATAAATATGATGAATATTTTAATGTTTGGCTTTTTAATTTAGTAGAAAAAAAATGAAATAACATACTATTCTTACCATCAAAAAAAATTGGCAAAACATCACTCTTTGTTTGATGGACAAGTTTTGCAACAAATGTTTTCCAGTCAGCATCAATAGCCTCTGATCTAATATTTTTAGCTGTACTTACCCCTCCTGCAGGAAATATAATCACTAATCCACCAGCTAGAAGGTGATCTCTTGCAAGCAATGTAGTCCTTACATTATTTTTTTTTGTCTTAGTGCTTTCATCCTTGAATTCGACTGGTAAAATGAATCTTTCAAGCTCAGGTAGAATTTTCAATGTTTCGTGAGCCATAATTCTAAAGTTATCTCTAAATTCAGAGACAATTGAACATAAAATAATGCCATCTATTATTCCAAATGGATGGTTAGAAACAATTATAAGGGGCCCTTTCTGCGGAATACTAATCTTTAAACTTGATTTATTTATAAATTTAATTCCCATAACTTTGAGTATTTCCGACCAAAATTCAATTGGCTTACGATCTTCAGATTTGTATTTTTCGTAAATACTTTCCAATTTTTTCTTGCCTGAAATTAATTCGATAGCTTTAATGACAAATCTTTGTGCAATATTATGCTCAAGTTTAGATGCATATGATAAATTAATTTTTTTTTTTCGGTTTGAGGTTAATTTACTATTCATCATTTTGTGAACGCTTCATTAGATATAAGATGAGTGTACTATATAGAAAAAAGGATAAAAATATACTTGTCAGATAGTTCTGCATATATAAACCCATCAAAAAAGGAAGGAATACTAACGTCATTAATAAAGCTATTGACTTAGATAATGGATAAATTGACGTTAAATAATGATGTATATGATTTCTATCAGCAGAAAAAGGGTTCCTCTTTTTATAAGCTCTGATTATAAATAATCTTATTAATTCAAGCCCAGGTATCGCCATTAAAATATAAATTTCATCAGCAAATAGGATTAAATTTTGATTATAGGAATTAATAAATATTATAGATAGCAAGAACGATATTGGTAAAGTTCCACTATCACCCATAAATATCTTATCCTTGGAGTTAAATAATAAAAAATATAGTAAATAAAATAAGAGTGTTAAGGAATATAATGGTTCAATACTATTGGATAGAAAATAAATAAGAATAAAAATAATGTATGATGCGATTTGGGTATTAATCCCATCAAACATATTAATTGCGTTGATAAAAAGTAAAATTGACAGAACAGTAAAAGGGATTGATAAAATACCCATATCATACTCAAATGAAAGAAAAGAGAATTTGATACTTTTTATCTGTAGATCATCAACCAATAGAATAGTAACAAGAACAATAAAAAATATAAGTATAAATTTTTTGTTAGCAGAAATTGAATATTTGTCGTCTATAAGACCAATAACAAATATAGATGTGAATGCAATAAAAAATACTAAAAATGATTCTAAAGAAAGATTAAATAATAAATTTACATTATTTTCTAGAAGAATAGAGTAAATGATGAATAAAACTGAATTTATGTAAAAAAAAATTCCACCAAGTAAAGGTGTTGCAAATTTGTGAATTTTTCTTTTTTTGTCTGGATAATCATAGATATTTATTAATGTACTAATTAACTTTAAGTTATAGAAAATAGCAAAATTTAAAAATAAAAAAAAAATGATTAAATAAATTTGTTCGGACTGAATAATCATATCTAAAATTTGTTGTATTTTTTTTGGTTAACTTCAAATAAGAAGAAGCCTACTGGTAAATAGATTAAAATTGATAGCCAATTGTTAAAAAAGTTACCTGACGGAATCACAGGCCATAAAATTACCAGAAAACAAATAAGTAAACATGTCATATAATCGTTAATTATAATTTTCTTTTTTATTAATTTCATAGATAATTTTTTTAATAAATAATAGGAGGTATAGAGAAATATAAATATTATTGGCAAAATTCCAATTATGCCTCCCTCAGCTAAAAGCTGTAAATAATAATTATGCGGATGAGTAGAACAAGAAAGTTCATTGCTGTTTCCATATTTAGAATCATTACATAATTTTCTATACATTTTTGGTCCAGAACCTAGGACCATATTTTGAAGGAATATATTATAAGCTTTTGAATACATGGTTTGATGGTGGTCAGAAAATACAATAATTTCGTCTAGGTCATTTAATGTTCCGTCTTCACTTATTATTTGCGTCTGATTTAATGTATGATCAACCATTCTAAATTTTGCAGATTGATTACTAAATGTTAAAAATATTATTAAAGTAATTGAAAGACAAAAGCTTATTAGTCTTATTAATTTCCATTTTTCAGTAAACAGAATAATTGATACTGTAGATAAAACTAAAAGTCCAAATGCTGTCCGTTCTCCTGTCAAATAAATAATGATATCTGTTAAACAAAGTAATATTAAAAATATATAAATAAAAAAATTTTTTTGAAAATCCATCTTAATTATCAAAGCAAATAGTAAAGGAAATAAATAAGATAAGTATTTACCTAAAATATATTCATCCCCAAAAAGGGAACTTAATCGTTGTTCATAAAGGTATGGGTTACCAAATATATTATAACCTGACAAAAATTGTAAATATCCATCGAATATTAAAATTATGAATGAGATTAATAAAATATAAAAGAATAATTTAAAATTATTTTGTCTGTCTTCTAAAATTTGCCAAATAGCAAGAGCAAATAGACCAAACCTAAAATAAAATAATGAACTTTGCAGAGAAAAGAAAGGGTCTGAAGAAATAAATGAACTTAATAATAATAAAGTATACCAGAGGAAAAATATTTTTGAAAACCAACTATATAAAAAATAATACCTTTGCTCTTTTATAACAACATATAAAAAAATACACGAAATTAGAACAATTGACAAGTCAGCCAAAAACGGTCCTGTAATTAAAGTAAATGGAAGAAAAGAGAATATGTAAAATTGAAAATTTTTGCTTTGCAATAAAAATTTCATTTCTAGAATTATTTTTTATTAGTTCAATAAATATATTAATTATAAAAATTTTTAAACCAAGTAATGAATCGATCTATCCCATCCTCAAGTTTAATAGGGTTCATTGTTTTAATTTTTTTATTCAATTTTTTAGAACTTGCGTGAGTTTTTTCTACATCGCCTGTTTGGAATGGAAGAAATTTAATATTTGCTTTTTTTCCTAATTTTGTCTCTATGATCTTGATAAAATCCATTAACTTTTTAGGTTTTGATCCACCAATATTATATATTTCAAAAGGCACTCGACCTTTAGGTTTAATTTTTAATATTTTACTTATTGTATCAGTAATTTCATCTACGTGTGTAAAATCTCTTAAATGTTTTCCGTGATTATAAACTTCAATAGATTTGTTAGTCATAATATTCTTTACAAATTTGAACAAAGCCATATCAGGACGTCCATAATCACCATAAACAGTAAAAAATCTAAGAGCTGTAGTTGGAACTTTATATATTGCACTATAGGAATAAGCCATAACTTCATTACATTTTTTTGTAGCAGCATAAAATGACTCTGGACTATCGGTTCGTGCGTTTTCCTTTAACGGAAATTTATCTGAAAATCCATAAACTGAACTTGTAGAAGCAAAAATTAGGTGAGCAATATTTTTAGTTTTGGAAAACTCAAGAATATTAAAAAAACCATAAACATTTATATCCATATATTCTGAAGGATTACTAATAGAATGTCTAACACCTGCTTGGGCAGCTAGATGTACAATGAAATCAATTTTTGTATTTTTATAACTTTGTATTAATTTTTCTTTATTTAAAATATTTAATTTATTGAATATAAAATTTTTATTTTTTTTTAATATTTTTAATCTCGATTTTTTTAAACTAACATCGTAATAGTTATTTAAATTATCAATTCCATACAACTTTACTTTTTGATTTTCTAATAGTTTAGAACATAGATGATATCCTATAAATCCTGCACATCCTGTTACTAAAATTTTCATAAGGTTTTATGTAATAATTATTTAATAGTTTATATTCATATATTTACCCTATTGCAATAAGACTATTTTTCTTTATAACAACTTGAATGAAAGTTGTAATTCTTGCAGGTGGATTTGGAACAAGGATTTCAGAAGAGTCTAGATTAAGACCTAAACCAATGGTTGAAATAGGTGGGAAACCTATTCTCTGGCACATAATGAAAATATATTCACATTATGGGTTGAATGATTTCATAATCTGTCTTGGGTATAAAGGATATTTAATTAAGGAATATTTTTCTAACTATTTTCTACATAATTCAAATGTTACAATTGATCTAAATAATAATACTACAAAAATTCATAATCATAGTAATGAGCCATGGAAAATTACTTTAGTTGATACTGGTGAAAATACAATGACCGGGGGAAGATTAAAGCGTGTTAAAGATTTAATTGATGACGAAATGTTTTGCTTTACTTATGGAGACGGAGTTAGTGATATTAATATAAATAAATTGATTGAATTCCATAAAAGTCATAAAAAACTTGCAACTGTCACAGCTGTCAAGCCAGAAGGAAGGTTTGGATCAATCTCAATAGGCAATAACAATGATGTCTTAGATTTTAATGAAAAAGTCAACGTATCATCCTCATGGATTAATGCAGGATTTTTTGTTCTTTCTCCAAGAGTGATTGACCATATTGATGATGATAATTCTATATGGGAAGAGGAGCCATTAAGCAGGCTGGTAAGTGAGAAACAAATAGAAGCTTTCCGCCATGAAAATTTTTGGAGACCTATGGATACTCTCAGAGACAAGGATTACCTAGATAAAATTATAAAAGAAAACGCTGCACCTTGGATAAAATGGTGATTGATAATTTTAATTCATGTTATAAAAAAAAAAATGTTTTAGTAACTGGTCATAATGGGTTTAAGGGGAGTTGGCTTACACTTTGGCTAAGTAATCTTAACGCAAATGTATCTGGGCTTTCTCTAAAATCTCCAGAAATTTCGCATTTTAGTCTACTTAAATTAAAAAATATAAATAGTGAAATAATAGATATTAGAAATAAAAAGAAATTAAGTGAATTTGTATTATCAAGTAATCCGGAAATAATATTTCACCTTGCAGCACAGCCTTTAGTTAGAGAGTCCTATTTAGATCCAGTCAAAACGATTGAAACAAACATCAATGGAACGCTTAATCTTTTGGAGGTTGCCAAAAGTTGTAAAAATCTAAAAGCAATTATTATTATTACATCTGATAAGTGCTATGAAAATAATAATTCTGGAAAACCATTTAGAGAAAGTGACCGAATTGGCGGCTTAGATCCTTACAGTTTTTCAAAAGCTTCGGCAGAATTATTGGTAACTTCTTATAGAAAATCTTTTTTTAATTACACTAACTCGCCTTATATCACTTCAGCCAGAGCGGGAAACGTAATTGGAGGTGGAGATTGGTCTAAAGATAGGCTTATTCCAGATATAATTAATAGTGTATTAAACAATAAAAATCTTAAGATTAGATACCCAAAAGCAACGAGACCGTGGCAACATGTGCTGGATTGTACTTTTGGTTATTTAAAATTAGGACAAAAAGCAATGGAACGTGTTCCAATCAGTAATAGTGCATTTAATTTTGGACCAGGTAAAAATAATAATATTTCAGTGATTGATGTTTTAAATAAATCAAAAAAATATTTTAATGAAATAAAATTTTCAATAGCTTCTGAAAAAAACTTTTATGAAGCAAATCTGCTTTTTTTAAATAATAGCAAATCAAAAAAATATTTGGCATGGAAGCCTTTATTAGATATTGAGGAAACTCTTCAGCTAACTTTTAACTGGTATAAATCATTTTATGATAAGCAAAATATTATCTCTCAAAAACAGATTAATTGGTATACAAAACTTGTAAAACAACATGAAGATTAATAAATTGCCAATCAAAGGTGCATTTCACATAGAAAATTCTAATATTACTGATTCTAGAGGCAGCTTCATAAGAGTCTTTTGCCAAAAAGAATTACTTTCTATATTAGGAAAAAGAAAGATTGAGCAAATAAATATTTCATCGACTAAATTGAAAGGTGCAATTAGAGGCATGCACATGCAAAAGAAACCAAAATCTGAAATGAAAATAATTCACTGCATTAAGGGAAAAGTATTTGATGTAATTATTGATTTAAGACACAACTCAAAAACATATCTTAAATGGCATAGTTTAATTTTATCAAAAAGAAAAAATAGTACTTTAATTATTCCAGAAGGATGTGCACATGGTTTTCAGGCACTTGAAAATAGCTCAAGCTTAATATATTTTCATACTGAATTTTATTCCCCTAAACTGGAGTTAGGATTTAATTATAAGGATCCAGTATTTAATATTGATTGGCCACTTTCTGTAACTTCTATTTCAAAAAAAGATAAGAGCTATAAATTTATTAATATAAAAACATCTAATGCATTGCAGACACTGTAATACAAAATTAGGATTAACTTTCATTGATTTGGGGAAAGCTCCCCCGTCAAACAATTATCTAACAAAAGATGAATTACATAAAATAGAAACTAAACTACCACTAAAAGTAGTAGTTTGTGAGAATTGTTGGCTTGTGCAAACTGAAGATCACACCTCATCTACAGAAATTTTTAAAAATAATTATGCTTACTTCAGTGCATATTCTAAATCTTGGTTAGAACATTCTAAAAATTATGTAGAAATGATTATTAAGAAATTTAATATTAATAAAAATAGTAAGGTTATTGAAGTTGCTTCAAATGATGGATACCTATTACAATACTTTAAAGAAAAAGAAATACCTTGTATTGGAGTTGAGCCAACATTGAGTACTGCAAAAGCTTCATTGGAAAGAGGCATAGAAACGATTAATGAATTTTTTGGAACAAATCTTGCGAACGTCTTAAAAGAAAATGGACACAATGCGGATCTAATAATTGCTAACAATGTTTTGGCTCATGTTCCTGATATAAATGATTTTGTTGCTGGTTTTGATATTCTTTTAAATAAAAGTGGTTTTGCAACATTTGAATTTCCACATCTCTTAAAGTTAGTAACTTTGTCTCAATTTGATACGATATATCATGAACACTTTTCATACTTGTCATTGAATACTGTCAACAGAATTTTTCAAAATAACGGCTTAAAAATATTTGATGTAGATGAAATTAAAACTCATGGTGGAAGTTTAAGAGTTTATGCTGAAAAAATTGATGGAAATCGCCTAATAAAAGAAAATGTTTTAAATATCCTTTCACATGAAATTAATATGGGCATAAAAACAAAGGAATTTTATGGTCATCTCTCAAATCAAAGTGAAATTATTAAATCAGAGCTAAAGAATTATTTACATGAAATGAAACTCAGCAAGAAAACTATTGCGGCTTATGGTGCGGCGGCAAAAGGAAACACATTACTTAATTATTGTGAAATTAATAATGATACCATAGAGTTTGTTGTTGATTTAAATCCAGCTAAGCAGAAAAAATTCTTACCAGGCAGCCATATTCCGATCTATGGCGAGGATATGCTTATAAAAAAGAAACCTGATATAATAATTATCTTACCATGGAATTTGAAAAGTGAAATAATTAGTCAATTAAAATACACAAAAGAATGGAATGCCAAGTTGGTTACTGCTATTCCGAAACTAGATATATTTTAATGAAAGTTTTAATAACAGGCGTATCAGGTTTTATTGGCAATTACGTACTTAAAAAATTATCAAAAAATCAAAACCTAGAAATAATTGGAATCTCGAGAAGTAAATATAAAAATAAAAAAAAATTTAAAAATGTAAAATTAATAAATTATGATATCAAAAATATCGATAAAACATTTTTAGAAGATTTTGGACTACCTGATAAACTTATTCACCTTGCCTGGGGTAATTTACCAAATTATTATGATGTTTACCACATTGAAGAGGAATTAGAAATTCAGAAAAGATTTTTAGACGCTTTAATCGATGCTGGTTTAAAAGACTTGTTTGTGAGTGGTACATGCTTTGAATATGGAAGCTGTGAAGGTGAAATAACGGAGAATAATCCAACTAATCCAAACAATGTGTATGGAAAAGCTAAGCTAGAGTTACTAAATTATTTAATTAAAAAAAAGGCGTTAAATTCCTTTTCGCTTACCTGGGGTAGACTTTTTTATATGTATGGAAATGGCCAAAATAACCAGTCTCTTTGGCAACAATTTCAAAAATCTATAATTGAAAAGAAAAAAACATTTGATGTTGCGGGTGATCAGTTGAGAGATTATTTACACGTTGATGAAATCGCAAAACATATTGTTTTTTTGTCTTTAAATAATGATAATCTCGGGATTATTAATATCTGTTCTGGAAAACCAATTTCAATTAAGAATCTTGTAAATGAATGGGCATCAGTTCAAAATGCATCTATCAAAATTAATGAAAATGCTTTTAAAAAAAGAAAACATGATCCGCCATCGTTTTGGGGCAATAATCAGAAGTTAGTTAATCTTTATAAAGAAAATTTAACTAAAGATGTATAAAGCTATTTTCATCTGGAAAAATTGATTTTATATCAAAAATAACTGAATTATCTTTGCATAAATTTTTGATCTTTGCTTTTCCCATTTTTAGAAATTTATCATGTGCAACTGATAATATAATCCCATCATAGTCATGTTTCTTTATATTTGACAATTTTCTTAGATTATATTCTTCAAATAGAGTTATTTTATCAACCCATGGATCATAAATATCTACCTTTAATTTCTTTTTTACTAAATATTTATAAATTTCGTAAACTTGTGTGTTTCGTATATCTTTACAATTTTCTTTAAATGTGAATCCCATTATTAAGACTTTTTTTAATCTCTTAGTTCTTAACTTCATTAAAGCCTTTACAAACTTTTGGGCAATAAAAATACCCATATTACTATTCACTGCTCTACCAGATAAAATTACTTGTGATTTGTAATTTAATTTATTAGCCTTATAAGTTAAATAATAAGGGTCAACCCCAATGCAATGTCCTCCGACTAATCCTGGTTTAAAATTCAAAAAATTCCATTTTGTGGATGCAGCTTTTAAAACTTCATGAGTATCAATAGACATTTTATCAAATATAATTGCTAACTCATTTACGAATGCTACATTTAAATCTCGTTGAGAATTTTCAATTACTTTTGCTGCTTCAGCGACCTTTATTGATGGAACACGATATACTTTCTTTTTAATTACAGATGAATATAATTTATAAATAAAGTTTAATGCTGCTTCACTTGAGCCAGAAACAATCTTAGGAATATTAGAAAACGTGTGAATTTTATCTCCTGGATTTATTCTCTCAGGCGAGTAGCCAACAAAAAAGTCCTTATTTAATTTCAAGTTAGATCTTTCTTCAAGAACAGGCACACAATACTCCTCTGTAAGACCAGGATAAACCGTCGACTCGTAAATTACATAGTCTCCTTTCTTTAATAATTTAGATATAATAATTGATGCTTTTCTAATGAATCTCAAATCAGGTGATCTTTTTTTATTAATTGGAGTTGGAACAGCAATAATATATATATCAGCATTTTTTATTTCGCTAATTAAAGATGAAAAATAAAGTTTTTTAGAATTTGATAATTCTTTTTTTGAAATTTCACTATTTTTATCTATTTTTTTTCTTAATTGACTTACCCTTTCTTTATTAAGATCAAAGCCAATTGTTTTAAATTTTTTTCCAAATTCAACAGCTAAAGGTAGTCCTACGTATCCAAGGCCAACTACAGCAATAATTTTTTTTGAGATTTGAACCATATTTGATTAACTTTATATGCTTATCATGAAATATTTAAACCGAAAGAGTTAAATAATTTATCCCATTTTTCTAATTTAGAATTATCTGAGTACTTTTTATTAACATAACTTAGTCCTTTAAGAGCAGACACTCGCCTATCTTCATAGTTTTCATAAAAATAAAGTATTTTTTTCTCCCAGTCAGAAGCATCTCTGCAAATCATATCAATATCTGCTCCTTTCATCTCACGACTATAAGAATAAGAAAATGATGTAAGTGTTGGAAGGCCCAACTTCCACATAATATGAAGTTTGTTTGGAGATTTATTTATAAACATCTTTGAAAATTTTTTTGATGAAGGAATTATTGCTATATCACATTTTGTTCCAATATTATTTAAATTATCAACACTCCACATATAAAAACTTATGTCAATATTATAAAAAATTTTTTTTAAATATTTATTTGTATCAAACGTTATTCTAAAATTTTTTTTAAATTTCTTGTCTGAGACAATATGTAACTTTATTTTTATTTTTTTACCTAATTTATTTAAGATAGGGGCAAAATCATTAAACTCTACAATATTATCTCCTTGACCTTCCCAGAATATATTTAATTCATCTTCAATATCATAATTTTTTTTTACAGAAAATATATCATCGTCAAATAAATCCAGAATAATTTCGACATTATTAGAATATTTTAGTATTTCATTTTTTTGCTCTTTGCTAGAACAAATTACTGCATCAGAAATTTTACAAATTTCTTTTATCAATTTTGTATTTGAAAAATAAAAGTATTTATATTTTCCTGAAAGAAAGTAGAAAATTGCTCTAAAATATTTCCTTAAAGATTTTCTTTCCGCTAAATAGGCATCACAACAATCATAAACTATATAATAATTCTTACTTACTTTATTTCTAACATATTTTGATAGATCTGAATTCTTACCATTTGTAAGGACAACTATGTCTCCTTTATCAATTTGATCGCTCAGTGATATTTGGAAATTTCTTTTACTAATAAATCCGTAGAATCTCCTTCTATCGGCTGGATGCAATAGATCATCAGAATTAGATTTATATATTATTTTTTTCACTCTAATTTGTAATTTTTTTATATAATGCAAATGTCTGTGATACTACGCTTTCGATACTATAATTTTCTTTTGCAAGTTTTTTTGCATTTTTAGAGTAATATAGCAGTTTTTCTTTATCATTATAGAGCTCTAAAATAGCGTTAGATAAAGCTTCCACATTCCTGATTTCTATCAACTTCCCTGTCTTATTTTCAATTATTGATTCATTGCATCCAATTGTGTCAGAAGTAATAATTGGCACGCCAGCTGCTGCTGCCTCTAAATTTGTCTTTGGCATTCCTTCCCTATAAGACGGCAAACAAAATATTCTAGTTTTACCTAAAATTTGAGCAATATCCTCTCTTTCACCAAGCCATATAATATTTTTTTCATTTGAGATTTTTTCTAATTGCTTTTGTGGAATGAATGCTGGATTCTCAGCATCAACCCCACCAACTAGTAAAAATTTTATCTCGTGATTTTTTTTATATATATACTTTGCCGCATCAATAAATTCTTTGACACCTTTATCATATAGCATTCGTGAAATAAGGGTAACATATACATTTTTATCGAGGTTATAGCTTTGATTAAAATGTTCAATATTTACTCCCGAACCTTTGATTAAATCTATATTCTTTTCTTCTAAGTCATACTTACCTAGAAAAAAATCTCTATCAATTTGATTCTGAGTTATTACACATTTATTATTATGTGTTAAAATGTATTTTAATATTAAGTGAAAAAATAGTTGAAAAGACGACTTAGTTATATTTTTTTTACCTGTAAAGAAATATCCCATCCCTGAAACTGCTAAAACTAAGCTTTTGATTGATAAAAGTTTTGCTGTAAGCCCCCCATATAAAATTCCCTTCAGCGAAATACAATGAATTATATCAGGTTTTACTCTTCTTACATGAATTATAAGCTGTAAAAAACCAAATATTTCATTAAAAAGATTTATTCCAGAACGAGTAAAATAAAATTTCTTTGTTAAAATTTTATTTTTATGAAGTATGTCTATATTTTTAAATTCATTTTTATTGTTACTACTTCCATGAAAAAGAAATACTTCCCAACCTCTCTTTTTTGCTTCAAGAGCAATAGGCAAACGATGTGATACAAAAAAGGATGCATAGTTTGATATGAAAATGATTTTTTTTGTCATAGTAAATTTAACAGAATTATGTAAGAATTTAAAAATATATAAACTTATAGATCGAATTACTAAAATTTTATATTCTTATATCAAATAAATTATATATATAGCATAACATGAAGAAGATATTTGTAACAGGTGGTGCAGGATTTATAGGATCAGCCTTAATAAGGCATTTAATAAGACATACAAATCATAAAATTATATGTGTAGATAAGATAACATATGCTGGGAATTTAAATTCTCTGAAAGAGGTTATAAAAAATAAAAACTTTAAATTTGAAAAAGTAAATATCTGCAATTCAAAAAAGGTTAATAAACTTCTTAGTAAGTACAAACCTGAAATAATATTTCATTTAGCTGCTGAGTCTCATGTAGATAATTCGATAATGAAACCATCTATTTTCATAAATACAAATATTATAGGAACCTATAATCTTTTAAATGAAACCCAATTTTTTTTAAATAAGTTAAAGCTAAATGATAAAAAAAAATTTAGATTCATTCATATCTCAACTGATGAAGTATATGGTGACTTAGGTTTTAATGCTAAAGCGTCCAAGGAGAACTCTCCTTATGCCCCAAGCTCTCCTTATTCTGCTAGTAAAGCTAGTTCCGATCATCTTGTTAAGGCTTGGATAAGAACATATAAATTTCCTGGCATCATAACTAACTGCAGCAATAATTATGGGCCTCACCAAAATAAGGAAAAATTAATTCCAATGATCATATCAAAGTTATTAAAAAAAGAAAAAATTCCAATTTATGGCAATGGCCAACAAATTAGAGATTGGATTTATGTAGATGATCACATTAGAGCTCTCTATTTAATTGCAACAAAAGGAAGATTAGGTGAGAGCTACAACATTGGTGGTGGAAATCAAATAAAAAATATAGATATGGTAAAAAAAATTTACGAGAGAATTTCTAATTTTAATAAATATAAAAGTATAAAATTAGAGGATTACAAAAGTCTTATAACCTTTGTTAAGGATCGTGCAGGCCATGACTATAGATACGATATTGATTGTAGCAAATTGAAAAGAAATTTAAAGTGGCGTAAAGAAGAAACTCTCAACAGTGGTCTTTTAAAAACTATTGATTGGTATTTAAAAAGTTATTCATGAAATTCATCACATGCATCATTGTTACTTACTATCCAAATAAAACACAACTTAATGTTCTCATAGAAAAATTAAGCAAACAGGTTGATACCATTGAAATTTATGATAATACGCCAGCTGAATGCGATTTCGATATTAATAAGAATAATTGTAATCTACATAAGCTCAAGGAAAATCTAGGTATAGCAAAGGCGCAAAACATTGGATTAAAAAAAGCATTTAAGGATGGAGCTAAATTTGTATTATTAATGGATCAAGACAGCTTACCAAGTAAATCACTAATACAGACTCTTATAAATGCTTATGATTATCTTATTAGAAAAAATTACAATGTTGGCATTTTAGGATCTGTTTACGAAGATAAATTAACTAAAAGAAAACATTATAAAAATAATTTTTATTATGAAGTAGCAATTAATTCTGACATATCTATATCACAATTTTTAATAAGTTCCGGATCATTAATACCAAAAAATACATATGAATTAATTGGTGGAATGGATGAAAAGCTTTTTATTGATTATGTTGACTTCGAGTACTGTTGGAGAGCTCAACAAAATTCTCTCCAAACATTTCTAGTTAAAAAATCCCTAATTATACATTCTCAGGGGGAAGGCGAAAAAAAAAGATTTCTTGGATTATTAAGTGTTTTGAAGGATCAACCAATTAGAAATTATTATGGAGCACGCAACTTAATACTTCTTTCAAAAAGAAACTACGTCCCAAAAATATGGATAGCTATAAATTTAATTAGATTAATCGGAAAATTATTATTAATTCCTTTTTTTTATGACAGTAAATTATTAAGATTAAGATATATAATTTTAGGAATTATTCATGGAATTAAAAATAAAAAAAATAAAGTATTATCCTCATAGATAGTATGACAACTAAATATCTAAACTACAGTGATGAATTTTATAACTCATATAAAAAATTCTGCTTTAAACAATTCAATTATAGTAAATACCAATCAAACTTAACGCATCTGGCATGGCTAAATGATAATAAACGATCTAATTTTAGAATTGTAATAAATGATGATAAAGATGTAATTGGTTGTATCCATAAATATAAAATAAATTTAGCAACTAATGTGGGGCTTTTAGAATTTACAGTTCTTCATGATTTAGCTGTATCTTTTAATTACACTGGAATTGGGCAAAAGCTACTGAGGCAAGAATTGAAGTCCTATAGCCCTTTGATTCTTGCTCATGTAACAGGAAAAGTAGCAAAAACATATAAAAAGATAGGTTCAAAATCCATAAATTCTGAGTGGAGATATAAATTAATTCTTACTCTAAATTTGTTTAGCAAAAAAAAATTGTATAAGTATCTTCACGATGAAGATCTAATTATTAATGACATCAAATTTGTGAATAATAAAAATACTAAATCTCAGATTTTTGTTGAAAATCTATTAAGCAAATTTTATAAGGTCAATGATGATCAAGACTTCTTTGATTGGAGATTTCTTAATAAAAATTCTCCACTAGTTTTTTTTATTTTTGACAAAGATGAAAAGGCTCTCATGATGATGACAATTGGATTTAAATCAATATTTCCTTTTGCAAGAATTTTTGTAACAAAAGGTAATAATACAGAGATTTTAGATAAAATTAGGATTTCAATTGAAAAATTCTGCGCCCTACTTGGAATCACGTATATAATTTCTTCAGTTATAAATACAAAACAATATAAATTTGATAATTATACTCATCTAAAAATTCAACCAGAATGTTTTTGGTACGAAGATAAAAATAAGAATATTAATACTGTCGAATTGGATGGATCAATGACAGACTTAGCCTTTAACGGATATTGGTAATAGATGGGAACTGTAATAATTTCTTTTGACTGTGAGGGAAAATGGGGGATGTTAGACAGTCATGCTGAATGGCATAAGCTCTTAACTAATGATAATTTGATAGGTATATACAATTATATTCTTGAGGTTATGGAGTATTATAATTTACCTGCTACCTTTGCATTTGTAGGCGCTTTAACTGAAACCAAGGAAAATTTATTTAAAAGACTTAATGGTACAAAGATGGGCGATGCCCATTCAAAGTGGTTTAGGTATGCAAAGCAGAAAATTGAGAAAAACGATGAAGGATGGTTTGTTCCTAAATTATTAGATTTAGTAAAAAACAATAGAAAACATGAAATAGCTTCACATAGCTATTCCCATATATCATTTACAAATATTCAAAAAAAAGATGCTGAAATTGAATTTGATTTAGTTGGGCAATGGAAAAAAAGGAACCACCTATCCTGCTCATCTTTTGTTTTCCCAAGAAATCAAATAAGATATGCTGATCTTTTATATAGTATTGGTGTCAACAGATATAGAGGAAAGCCTAATAACTTTTCAATGCCTATACTAGGGAACTCAATTAATAATTTTATTGAAGAAGTTTTAATTTATAAGAAGAGTGAGGATAGAATAATTAAAGATAATAAAATTCCTGGAGGTGTATTTATTAATTGGCCATATGGATATCGTAAGTTCATATCCTCAAAATTATCAAGTTTTAAATATAATTCTATGATAGATGATGCAAAGAAAAATAATAAATGTGCCCATTTTTGGATTCATCCGCATAATTTATTATCAGCACCAAAAGCAAAAGACATTTTTGAAAATTTATGTTCATCTATCTCATTGAAAATGAATTATGGTGATTTAACAGTTCAAAGAATGATTGACTTTAAATAGTTTAAATTTAATGTATTTTTTGTATGGAAGATAAATTTCTAAACTTGGTGGCTACTGAACTTGAGATTGATAGATCAAAATTGGATTTAACGACAAAGTTAGATGAATCTATTGACTGGGATTCATTAAGTGCGATAAGTTTAATATCTGCATTAGATGATAAGTTTGATACACAAATAGATGATGATGATTTAATTAATTGCAGTTGTTTAGGTGATATCTTTAAGTTAATTAAATAAATTAATAATTAACAATAGTACCTGCCCAAGAAAGACCTACTCCAAATCCTAGTAGTAGAGCCGTTGTATTCTTATGTTGATTGTTTCTCTTCATTTCGAAGTGAATACCTATCGGTATGGTTGATGACACGGTGTTTCCGATATATTTATATGATCTGTGCATCTTTTCAGGAGGAATATCTAGTTTATTTTGTAAGCTGTCCAAAATAAATTTATTTGCTTGATGAAAAATAAACATGTCAATTTTACTTTTATCATACTTACTATTCTCCAAAATTTCATTAAATACATTTGGTATTTTTTTTAAAGTAAAGGAATATATCGATTGTCCATTCATGTATAAATTGGATGGTGATCTAACATTATTACTTTTATCATTAATTTCTACATTAGATGTTTTGTTAATTGGATTCCTTAGACCTCCATGAGGAACAATTAAATTTTTTGCCCCTGAGCCATCAGTTCCATTGACTATCTTTGAAATATTTCGTTTACCACTTATATCGTCTGATATTAGAGTACACGTTCCTGCGTCTCCAAATAAAGTCCTAACACTTTTATCTGATTTATTTATAAATTTAGAATATGTATCAGCTGTTATTATTAATATATTTTTAGCTTGATTACTCTCTATTAAACCCTTGGCTATACTTAAACAATAAACAAAACCTGAACAGCCTTGATTCACATCAATGGCACCAATTTCTTGATTCAAACCTAATTTATCTTGAATTATGCATGCGGAAGTTGGTAAAAAATAATCAGGTGACTGAGTACAAAAAATTAAATAATCGATTTTATCTTTAGATATATGGTTTTCTGAAAATAGTTTTTCACTTGCTTTAACTCCAAGATCAAGAGCTGTTTCATTTTTGTTTGCGATATGTCTTGTAAGAATGCCAGTTTTTTTAAATATTTTATCAATATCCCATGTATGATTATAATCTTGAAGATCATTATTGCTTTCAATTTTTTCTGGTAAAAAGACTTCTACAGCTTTAATATATGCAGTCATAAATTTCTAATAACTAAACAATGCAACTTTCTCAAAAAAATATTTCTAATAAATTTGCCAACTATGGTAAATTTATTGAGCCTATCGACTATAACACAGATCTTAATGATATAGATAGAAATATAATAATTTCAGATTTTATAGAAAATGGAGTTTTAATTTTTGATGGATTTAGAATTGACTCTACTAATCTAGTTAGATTTACTGATAAGTTTACAAGCAAATATGCCGTGGATGCTCCTCGTCGTGAAAAGCGTTTTGATAATAAAAAAGTAAATAATGTTGATTCAGGTTATGATGAAATCAAATTACACAGTGAAGCGAGTTATACAACAGCTTGGCCAGAAATTATATGGTTTTATTGTAAAGAGGCAGCAATAAAGGGTGCTCAAACAACTTTATGTGATGGGATAAAGCTTTGGAGTGAACTGTCGAAAGAAACTCGCAAATTTTTTTTAAGTAATCCAGTAGTTTATAAAATATCGATCCCTATAAGAAAAAAAATAAAGAATAAAACTGGAAAACAGGATTGGTATATTGAAGATATTGGGGTAAGAAATAGTTTAATTGATTGGAATGCTGGAGAACTGAATATGGATATCATAAAATTTGCAGTCCATAAATCTAGAATTTCAAAAAAATTGAGTTTCTCCAATCATTTAATTCTTGATCTCAAGAGTGAGCCTCAAATTAAAAGTATAAAGCTGTATAATGGTGAAGACATTCCATTAGAAATACTAATTGAAGTTAGAGAAAAAGCAGAAGAATTAACTTACGAAATTAATTGGAATAATAATCAGCTTGCGATGATAGATAATAAAAGATTTCTGCACGGCAGAAGAAGTATTGATAAGGACACTAAAAGAGATATTGTAAACATACAAACCTTTGAAGCAAATTTTCCTTATGGGGTATCTTAAATTTAATAAATAATTTTTTAATGACTGAGAAAATAAATGTAAACATTGGATGTAGTACAACACCTACAACTGGCTGGAAAAACTATGATAATTCGCAAGCAATTTTCTTGGCAAAATTTGGAATTTTTGCGGACTTATTCTTCAAACTAAGATTTATAAGCGATCATCAATATAAAGTTGTAAATTTCTACAGAAAAAACAAAGTTGTTTGGGCTGATGTGACAAAATATTTGCCTTTAGAATCTAATACTGTCAATGCTATTTACTCATCTCATATGTTTGAACACCTCGATAAAGATGAAGCCAAGAAATGTTTACTAGAAATGAGGAGAGTGCTTGAGCCCGGTGGAATATTAAGACTGGCGCTTCCTAATATGAGGAAATATATTGATGAATATCTAAATGACAAAGATCTTGATAAATTGATTGAAACATCTTGTCTTGGCACTGATAAACCAAAATCGATAATAGAAAAAATAAAATACTTTTTATCTGGCCCCAGACATCATCTGTGGATGTATGATGAAAATTCTTTAAGTAAACTTCTAGAAGAATATGATTTCAGAGATATCGAAGTTCTCAAGCCTGGCCAAACAAATATTGAGAAATATGGAGATTTAAATTTAAGAGAGAGAGAAGACGACTCTTTTTACATAGAAGCTAGAAAATATTAATTGAATATTTCTAAAAATTTATTATGTCCTCGATAAACGGCTTTTTAATATAAATATAAAGAACTATATAAAAATTATGAATACATATTAAAGAAAAACAAACCCTAGATATAAATACATTAATAGAAAATTTATCAAATCTTGTAAATAAAAGTGGGAATGCGCCAATAATAGATATTTCCCTGAATCTACTTGCAATCAGAGAAACCTCATTAAAAATAATATATACAGCGGTGCCTACAAACAAAAGATAGAGTCCTTTTCTTTGATTAGCATTTAATTTTCCATTATATGTGAGCATTGAAATTACTAATGTTAATTGAATTAAGAAAACTGTTCCAAATAAATTAACTTTTCTTGGATGATTCAAATAATAATCCAATGTTTCAGAAAAATCTGAGTAATTTCCAATTAAATAGGCGGAAATTAATGCGACACTGGTTAATATATAAAGAATAAGATATGAATCATCTAATTTAATTTTTGCAAATTTTAATACGTGAATTAGAGGGTACAGAAAGAAAATACTTATTGTTAAATGAAATAGCATTGATAAAAGCAATATTACAATATCTTTAAAAAAATTATTCTTATTTGAAAAAACTAAATAAATTAAAAAGATTAAAGCTACTCCCTGACTTAATTGATTGCCCTCCCAAATAAATGCGAAAG
>MDTG01276735.1_pt1 | contig 24938 bp, 46 predicted proteins | sample 811421 | NCBI WGS metagenome assembly MDTG01 (sample SAMN05326645, study PRJNA326480) | marine metagenome | isolation source: seawater | place: Pacific Ocean: South East | collected 2011 | reverse complement strand
GTAGGGAAACAAGCTAGGAAAAGTAAATACAAATCTATCTTACAGCAACGTGCTAACAGAGCAATGGATGATGCAGACAATGAAGCTACAGATGCAATCAAAGGACCTATCACAGATGCAGAAAGAAATTGGCTAAATGGTTTAGAAAAGTATGACCCTAAAAAAGGTAAGGATATACTACAGCAACAGATTAAAGTAGGTAAGAATGCTTATGTAGATGCAAGAGTATTATTAGATGTGAGTAGAAAGATGGTTAAAGTTGTTGAAAATATTACAAGAGAACAAGCTGCTATTGGTGCTCCTATTACTCTCATTACACGAACAGCTAATAATCAGAAAGTAAGTGATACAGTTTTTAATATTATTAATAACGTTGATACTATAGATAAAGATGTATTACAAAAAGCCTTACGTAAAAGTAAAGTAAAAGAAAAGAACTTCTTAGAGTTTCTTGCAAGTAATGAAGAGTTTGCACACGCTCAAAAGAAATCTCTTAGTGATGCAGCTAAAGAGATGGCAGGGTATAGTAATCTAGGTAAGTTGAAAAAACAATTACTAGAGTTAGACCCAAGTATCAAGAAAAGAATGGAAGAATTATTTGGTGAAACAGATGATGTAACAAGTAATATAGGTTCATTCTATAAAATGTTTCAACGTCTAGATAGAGAACGTAGAGCATTGATGGTGACACAGGTAGCTACAACTGCACGTAACGTTGCTACAGGTTTAGCTGTAATTACTTTTGAAACACTTGCCAATACATTAGAGTCTACCATAATGCATGGTGGTAAGGCATTTAAATCTTTATTAAAAGATGGTGGTTCAAGTAAGGGATTTCAAAAGGGCTTAGAGAATTGGACAAAGGATAGCTTTGGTCTTATAGAATTATTAGTTAGACAAAACAAATCAGGTGAAATGTCTCAGCTAATGTTGAAAGATAACCCTCGTCTTAACAGTATATTGTTTCGTCAGCTTCAAGAGGTTGGAGCAGAAGAAGTTCAAACACTATCTTCTTTCAGTAAGATGATGAATATTTTAAATATAACACAAGATGCTATATTTAGAAGGGCTTTCTTTTCATATGATATGGATAAGAAACTACGTAGGGCAGGTTATTCTTTTGAAGATATGGCTACTGATGGTAAGGGTTTAACAGTTAAAGAAATGCGTGGTAGTATGGAGTATGCATTAAAGAATACTTTTGCTATGATGCCAAGAAGTGGACCAGCTTATCACTTTGTAAAGTTTGTTGAATCATTTCCAATGGTCCCAGTAATTGGTACAGGTGAATTTCCTTTTGCTAGATTTATGGCAAACGCAATGGCATTCCAATTAAAATATAGTCCATTGAATGGTGCTTATGGATTGTATCAAGGTTCAGTTGCAACAGTAATGAAAGGTTTAGGTAAGGAAGTTAAACCTGCACAATGGTTAGAAGTTAGAGATAGACTATCAAAAGGTATGGTAGGTACAGCAGCTCTTATGGCAGCCATTCATTATAGAGAAAAGAACCAAGACACAGAGTGGTATAATATAAAGGCATCAGATGGTAGAACAATTGACATGCGACCATTCTTTCCTGCTGCACCATATTTTATTGTAGCAGATATGATTGTCAAACAGGGTAATGGTGAGCTTGATAAGATGTCAGGCAGAGATTTTATTGATGGGTTTACTGGTGCTCAATTTAGAGCAGGAACTGCATCATATACTGTTGATAAGTTTTACGAGATAATGGGTTCAGAAGAAGGACTAGAAGGTGTAAGTGGAGAAAGATTAGGGGAGCTTGTTGGTGGATATGTTGGTGAATTAACTGGTGGTTATCTGACTCCTCTCCGTGTTACTAAAGATATAGTTGCTGCCTTTGATGAAGAAGAAGCTATTGTTAGAGACTCGTCTATGGTAGAGGGACAAGGATGGAAAGAACGTGGTGTTCATGCCTTTCTAAATAAAATACAGAAGGGTGTTCCTTTTTGGTCACAATCAATGCCTGAGTTTGAATCTCCTGTAAGAGGTGATAAGGTAATGACACAATCTCCTATACTTGGACAGATGTTAGGTCTACGATTTAGAGAACGTGCTAACCCAGCTGAATCTGAACTAGTAAGACTAGGATATAAAACCTTTGAGGTTCAACCTTCAACAGGTGATAAGGCTGCAGACATGTATATTAAACGTGAGCTAGGTCCTCTTGTAGAAACATACATAGGTAACTTAATTGAATCCGACCAATATAAAAATGCATCAGAAGCAAAGAAACTTGCTCTTGCTAAAAACTATTTGAAAGAGTTACGTTCTATTGCAAAAGAGTTTGGAGCATTCAATGCTAGACAAGATGCTCAAGTAGAAGGGAAAGCCTTTACTCCATTTGATAGAACACAATGGCTAAGACTTCCCCGTAATGCACGTAAACTAGCTAATCAATGGTTTAAGAAAAAGAACAATGGTAAAACTGTAGAAGAGCTAGGTCAATATAGAAAGGGAGCTTATATAGGAAGACTCCTTGCTAGGAAACCAGAGCTATCAAAATAAATAGTGCTACCTATTATCTCCACTACCACCTAGTACACCTCTTTTCTTTCTAGACTGTAACTTTTCTAAATTGTTTTCCATTATCTTACCCAAATCAGAATCTAGGTAATCAGCTAACATAGCACAGTACCATAACACATCACCTATTTCATTTGGTAAATCAGTTTTCCAATTAGAAGATGGTGTATTATCCCTAATAATTTTCTTTATCTTATTGGCAATCTCGCCAGACTCCCCCACCAAACCTAACGATAAATATTCTAAGGCTTTATCCCTTGGAAAGATTGCAGTCTCTTTTGCTTTTGATTGATACGTACTTGCCGTAATAGTGCTTTTGTTTTTATTTTCCATAAATTTATTTACTTCTTCCTCTAGTTTCATAGTGTTTAACCTTTTTGAGTTGGGCATAAAATGCCGAATCAAATCCTCGTTGCCATTCTCTATGTTGCATAGTGTTTAAATGGTAAGGTGTTCTTGTATAGCCACGATAGAATGCACCTCTACCCTTGTTAAATTGGATAGGTAAAGGTGCATCATATTTAGACAGTCCGTACTTACGCTTTGCCATCTTTTTTCTCTTCGGCTTTAGGTTCAGCAGGTGGTTGAAAGTATCGTTGGATACAGCCTATCTTATCGTGGTAGTCTGCTATCTTACCTAACTCTACTTCAATGGCTTCTTGAATATCTTGGTGATTGTCAGCAACACCACCTATGCCAGCAGGATTAGTAAGCAATACTTCTACGTTAGCTACGTGTTTGTTTAGCATACCTGTGTAGTATGCTACTTGTGCATTAAGCAGTAATTTTTTCATTTGTTTTTCCTTTCTCTGAAAATGCTTTTATTACATCTGATGAAAACAATTGTTTTATGTTTAAGAGATACATCTTAGATGCTAGATGGTCTCCACCACGAACTGTTTTCTTATAATCTAAATTGTTAATAATGGATTTTAGATTATCCGTTTTAAAGACAAGAGTTGCAAATGTATCTTCACCAATGCATAGATTATGAAACCAATAATCTGCTTCCGTACTACTGATGCCACTTGGTTTTCCATAAGACTCATACTCAATTGCAATATTACCAGTCTTTTGCCATATATCTCTTTCACTTTTCACCTCAATCTTTTTATCTTGTAACATATCCAATACTAATTTTTCACGTACTTGTCCATACTGTAAATCAATATCAAACTTTTTTCTATCCTCTGTTTTAGGTTGCGTTGTATTCATGTTAACTCCTTTCTAAATCAACGACTTCACATACACCTGCAGTACAAGCTAGTTCCTTGTGACCTGTAGTGTTATCGTCTTTTTCGTAGTTAGTTAGTTTAGTCCAATCAATATCACTTGTTGGCATCGTTTTAAGAAACTTCTTATACTCTTCTTCTGAAATCTCTTGGTATGGTGCTTGTGCATATGTATGGTCACTATGTGGTAAAAAACTAATGCCTGAAATATCATCAAAGTTTTTATACACCCAAGCTCCTACATCTAACCATTCATTATCTCTTACAGTTATTGTAACAGATGGTTTATGCTCACACCAATACTCTTGATACATCTTCCATATTTCTAAATGTTCTATGGCTGATAGTTCATTCCTTGTAATTGCACCTTCTGGTGCTTTCATTGGAAAGCTAAAGACAGTTGTACTGTCAGGCTTTGTAATGTCAGGTTCGTTTGGAATACCTTCGTCTTTCATCAATTGTGTTAATGGGTCTTTGTTATCAGCACGAACAGTACGTATGTAGTATTTACTATGTCGAGGATGAATACCACTTGCACTATCCACAAGCTGCGAAACTGTTCCACTAGGTTTAACACAAGTAATAGCTGTTGATTGGTTGATGCCAAACTTCTTTGCCCATATCTTATTTGTTTTTATTGCTGTTTGTTTTAACTCTTCTAAGAGTTTTGGTGCAGTTTCAAGATTAAACATGTTAACATTATCCATTATACCTGTAAGTGACACACCTAACAAACGCTCTTCTACTGTATTGTGTTGCCATATCTTACGTAGATATTTGAAATCTGTTAGTGTAGATTGATACGTACCTAGTACTGTAGCTATTTCTATTTTATCCTTTATCATTTCAATTGTGTCATCGCTACGAACTACTACCTCAGTAAGATTACAGAATTGATTAGGTCTTAGTATAATTTCAGAACAAGGATTGCATCCAAACTCATGGGCTGTATCTCTTCTACCTGATTTACCAGCTTGTTTCATTGCTGAACCTCTATTGAAGATACCTCGTTCTCCTGATTTACTTTCAACCAAAGACAACCATTCACGCATAAATGTTTCCATCTCTGGCTTACTTTTATAGGCTACACTATTATTGGACAATGCCCTATGTCCATCTGTTTCCCACCACTGACCAGCTTTTGCGTGTCTCATTTGGTCATCATTTAAATTTGAAAGACTGATGAGGGCAGAACGTCTTACCCCACCAACGACTACTACCTCACCAATCTTACACATTATGTCATGGCATTCAATAGGATAAAGCCTTCTTCCCCTTGCATTTTTAAATACCCTAACACAAAACTTATATAAATCTATTAATGGTGCAGGTCCAGATGCCCTACCACCAAACGTTTTTAATCTTGCACCTGCAGGTCTAACAGCTTCTACATCTAACGTAGGTATCTGACCTACAGATAGCATAGCAAGTAACTCTCGTAATGCTCTTGCCCAACCTGAACGTGAGTCTGCAACTTTAATTACTGTATTACTCTTTTCAAAATGTTCATTAATTGCAGGTATGTTATCTACATTGTAACGTTCAACACTAAAGCCTACACCAGTTCCACACATAAGAATGTACATTGCTTCATCAAAAGCACGTAGGTCATCCACTACCAAGTAGGAACAATTATAACCTGCAACATTACACTTATCCAATGCTTTACCTGAAGTCATTAAGGCTCTCATGCTTGGCATAACCTTTAATGTCTTAATATAATTAGCAATCTTAGGAGTAATATAACTAAGACTATTACTTGTACGAAATAGTTTAGGATATTTATTAATCATATTATCAACGTATCTATTGACAGTTTCATCCCAAGTTTCTCTTCTGTTTTCTACTTCAAGCCACCTTGTGTAGCGTGATGTAGCTATAAAATTTTGATAATTATCCATCGTCATACTCTCCCTTCTGTTGTGTTATTCTTAATGTTTTAACCTGCATTCCATTAATATCGTGTATATATTCTCGTAATGCATCTTCAATTTCCTCTCTTACATCGCCATCAGATGGTACAGCATACTCATCTGGGTCAACTGCAATATCCATCCAAACTTTAACTTGTACTATCATTTTGTTTCTCTACTTCTTTTTCCAATCTAGCTAAGTACCATTTAGCTTTACCTAAATCCTGTAACTTCTTTCCTTTGTAGTCATATCTCCATACATATTTTTGTACATTTCCTTTTAAGTAACCACAAAACTCTAGGTCTGACATGGATGCTTGTATTGCATCTATGCATTCAATACCATGTTTATTATAATGTGGTGGGTTATTAACCATGTCTTCATCTTTTGATGAAAAGAAATCAATACCTTTTGTTTTTGTAAACAAGCCGTCTACTTTTTTAGCACTATCCATTATCTTTTTGTACGACATATTATGCACTCCCTTCTGTTTCTGTTTTAAAATCAATCTTTATTAGATTACCTTCTTTACCAACAACTGTCAACTCTTTTTTTGTACTATTCTTTTTTGTTTTACCTACTATATTTCCGTAGTCATGGGCTAAATCATGTACCTCTGCGGCTAACTCTGGATATATCTCTAAGAAGGGTATCATACTTGCCATCATACAACAGAGATTATACACTTGTTTATTATCTGTTGCTCTTAGTGGGTTGCTATTAGATGAAAGTATATTAATATTTACTCCACCAGTCCAGCGGTCTTTGTTCATAATATCAGGGCGAACTTGTATAAGAAAGTCCTGTGGTTTAATGTGTTTTATATACTCCATGCTAACTCCTTTTTATTTTTTTACCTTTAAATACAATAAAGGTATCTGTTATGGGCTTACCCTTTTTCTTAATCCAAGATTGTGGTATAACTCTATCGGCATAAGGAATGCCATATTTAATACACCACTCACCATAAGTAGACTTTGCATTCTTGCGTAACTTTCTGTTACTATTTGTAAACACAAATCTTATGTCCAACTTTGGGTGTTGTTTCTTTATACACATATGCTTACGTCTATCCATTACTGTAAACAAACCTTTGGTTTCTATAATGATTCCATTATGTAGTATAAAGTCTGGGGTATAGGTGCGATAAGACAAATCTTCCCACTCAATTTTAAGAGATTCATAGCTATACGAAATCTTTAAATCATTTAAGTTGGCTGCAACTTGGTCTTCTAATCCACTCCTATACCCATTCTTACGTGCTAAATAACGAGCACTGTATCTAGACATTTAAAAATAAAATCGTCTTGAAAAGACATCATCACTAAAGTTAATCTTCTCTGTAACTCCTAGATTTTTCATCTCTTCACGAACTAGTCTATCGGCTTCTCGTCTTTGCTCCATAGCACTTCGTAAGCCTTGTGTTCTAAGTTCTCTGTATTCTTTTTTAAGGTCAAACAGTTCTTTTTCTTTTTCCTTAATCATACTTTCCATGTCTTCAATAGAATTACTTTTCATTTTTATACTCCTCTTTTAAATACACATATGGCACAATCTTTGGTTCTTTCGCTTGTGACATAACGGAAGGTCTTTCTTCTATACCTTCCCAACATGCATGACGAAAATCGCAGAATGTACAACTCTTACCTAGTACTTTATTTCCAGTAAGTTTACCTCTGAATGTTTCATCTACAGCATCAAAACATCTTTCAAATTTATTCTTCTCAAGACGTTCAAACTTATCTTTTAATATAGTATATTCTTCTTTAATGTCAAGTCCTTTTGCAGAAACATATTTAAACTCTGCATTATTTTTATTGATGACCCACCAACCACCAACATTTTTCTTGGATGCTTTAGCATACCCAGCTAATTGTCCTACGTAACCAAAGCTGTCTCCATCCTTTACTGTTTCAAAGTCCCTAAATTTATTTGTGTAAGACCAAGTAGATGCAGATTTAATATCGTCTACATGGTCATCTATTACAAGGTCATACGTTCCTTTTATCTTATTACCTTTGACGTTAAGGGATACTTCCTTACTGTCGGTGTATGATACACCAGCTTCAGTTAATACACCCTTAAAAACAGCTTCAACAATATCACCCAGCATCATAAGCATTACACGATTAGCTGAAGGTCTTATCGCAGTCTCTGGTTTATTCTTTTGAAACCATAGTTGACAATAGGGTCTGCCGATATTTGACATACGAACACGAAACTTCTCCTCTCTAGGAGAGAATTGTTTCTTTAATGCATCACGTATGTGAGACACAACCTGTTCGATTGTGTCATCACTCATACCGACAAGACCCCTTGTCGCTTTATCAAGGTAACTGTATACCTGTAATTCAGCTTTAGATGAAGTCATTAGAATGGAATTTCGTCATCTAATGTCTTGTCTACTTTTACAAAGTCTTCAACTAACTCTGCATCTTCCTTAGATAGTTCGGCAGGTTTAGCTTTATCTTTCCATGCACCGAAAACATATACATTATAGTTTTCAATCCATTGCATAAAGTCACCAAACCTTTCTTGCACTTCATCTGTTACCTCATGTACATCTTTACCCAATGTACCTGATGGTAAGTAGAACGTACCAATATTTCCTTTGCGTTCAGTAGAACCTAACGCAATTTCATACTGTACAGGAAGGTGCTTTAAACTTCCTATCTTACTAATAGGCTCACCCATAATCTTAAAGGCATCTCTATTATCAATCTCCCAAATAAATGGAAGGTCAACCACATCCTCAAGTTCTGAACCATCTTCAGCTAAAACATTTTTAGCAGTAAGAGTACCAATAAAAACACGTACACGTTTAATACTCTTTAATAGTTTCTTAGTATTTTCAGGTAAAGCATCATAGTCTTTAATCCACCCTGCAGGTTTGCCACAATTGAATCCACCTGCATTATCTTTAAGGTCAGTATTTAAATTGTCAGCCATTACAGTCTTAACATAGAAAGCTCGACCACTTGAGTTATCAAACTTCTTGTACATAAATCTTTGTACATAAGGTCTAATCGTCACATCCTCTGAATAGAATGTAGCATCATTGGCAACATCCTCTATTTTATAAGAGCCACCATTTACTATGGCTGCTTGGGTTTTCTTACCCTTTACTTCTACTTCACCCATAATTGGTGAGTGTTGTAGTTTAAGTCTAGCTAGTTGTAGTGTAGCTTTCTTAGTAGTTAAGTCGGCATTCATACCCATAGCTTGAGCCATGCCATTAAAGTTATTTATATCAATTGTATTTACATTATTCATAAATTATACTCCTTTCGTGAGTTGTTATATATTAAGCAACGTCTTTGGTGTCAAGCCAATTGTCACCAATCTTTGCTTCAAGTAATAATGGTACATTAAAACACACTTTAAAATGTTTGTCAACAAGTTTTTTTAATTTTCCATTAATATTTTTAATGACATCCAACACCTCATTAATTTCAGTTGGGTGTACATCAATAACAATACTATCATGTACTGTATTCACTATACATGATTGATATTGTTGTAAATCCCTATCCAATTCTAGTAAAGTAATTGGTACAATATCTGCTGTAGCAAAACTTTGAACAGGGAAATTCTTTATCTGCGTAAAATAACTAACTGTGCCATTAGACCTACGTTCTACATTTGGGAATGCAAACTGTCTACCTGATGGTGTTGTAATCTTACGTTCTTCTATAGCTTCTTTAGCCAATCGGGAGTGCCATAGTGCGATTCCTTCATACTTGTTGGTAAATTGCTTGTAGTATTTCGCTTCTGCTTTACTTCTCCCAAAGCCTGTTGCTCCGTAGAGTGGAGCAAACGTATGTGCTTTTGCTTCTTGCCTACTAATATGTTGACCACCTTCAGTAATAACTTTGGCAGTATAACTATGTACGTCAAACCCATTGTCTATCTCCTCTATAGCTACTTTATCTTGTGATAAATATGCAGCAGTTCTAAATTCTAATTGTGCAAAGTCTGCTTCTAATATCTTGCCACCTTCCCAACGTGAAATAAATACACGTTTTACAGGAAACGTACCACCCCTTGGCATATTCTGCATGTTAGGGTCTGCTCCACTAAATCTACCTGTAGCTGTTCGGTGTTGTAGTAATCTTACATGTAATTTATTATCTGATTTTACATTGGTCTTTATGCCATCAACAAAAGATGATAGGTAACTATCAAGTGCTGACAAACGAATGACCTTAGATAAAAACTCATGTGCCTTATCCATACCTTTTTGTTTAGCCACACTAGATAGAAAAGCAAGGTTGCTTTTGCTTGTGCTCCACCCATGTGCTGAAATCCACTTAGACGTAGGTGCAGTAAACTTCATACCTGCAATCTCCTTCGTAGGAATAAACAAATATCCTTGAGCATTACAGCTAAGACATCTTGACTCTTTAGCAAAAGGAGAACCATCCTTTTTAATCTTTCGTATCTTACCACTACCATAACAAGACTTACACTGTACAGCATTTGTTTTATATAAAACTGTAGAGTGTTCTCTAATGCTACGTTTGTATTCTGTATCCCCCATGTAAGGGCTAAATACAATGGGCCATTCTTGTTTATTTATAGGCTTACGACTATAGATTAACCACGATAGTTGTTCAGGACTATTTAAATTAATAGGAGTATCACCCATAAAATCTTTAACTTCTTTTTGTAAAAACTTTTCTATGTCCATCTTCTCTTGAGTAAATTCTTTTCTTACTGTTTCAAGTGCATCACTGTCTACTGCAAAACCACGTTGATATATCTGTGCTAAACAGATAGCAACACGATTGGTTAGTAATACACTACTAACAAGACCTACAAATTCTCGCTTATGTAATCGTTGACATATCTTTGTGGCAAGTTCTTCTGTAGCATGTAGGTCACTTTTTAAATACGAAACTAATTCATCATGTGGTATTTCATCTACACCTACTCCTTTCTTTAGATACTCTTTCATTGTGTCTTGCTTCTTAGTATTTAATTCATATCGTTCAGCACATGCTTCCAATGAAAGTGGTTCTTTCTGTCCACGTTGTAGTATATATTCACCTAACATTGTATCAAATACATTGCCATCATATTTAAAACCACACTCCCATAACCATAATAAATCGTGAACAATATTGTGCCCAATCATACATGTAGTTTTATCAAGTATGGGCTGCAATGCATTCCAATTATCATATTCATCTGACATAATCATTGTGTTACCTTGCTCGTCAATACAACCAACCATAACAAGTTTGTTTGTAGGTTCAAATGGGTCTAAGTGTAACTTGTCATTGCGTTTAGTAACAGTATTCTCTACATCTAATACCAATCTCATACAGTGTACCTCGCTAATCTGTAGTCAAGTTCACAATGTACACTACCATGCCAACCTGATAATTTATTTTTAACTATGTTAAGATGTCTCTGTGCATCCTCTTCATCTTGTCCTTCAACTTGTGGGTTCTTTGCAATAAGAACCATAAGGTCTGCTTCAGCAGCCTTACCAGTTCTACTACCTTCCATCATACTTTGATTAAGTACAACTTTACCCTCTGCTTCAGCACTTAGCTGTGACATATATAATACTGCACATTCATACTGCTTTGCAATCTGTCTAGCATGTATTGCACAGGCTTTAAGAGCTTCGTCTGGTCTAGTAAACCCTTTGAACGTAGCAAACTTATCACCCATATCTAATACAACAACATCAGGCTTAACAGATTTAACTGCTGACTCAACCCAATTCATATCACTCATTGTAACATCTTTAATTTTTATTTTATCTTTCACCTTTTGGTACATTGAATGTGCTTTGGTAGGGTCTTGTTTTACTTGAGGTAAGGTAAGACCTGTTGCAGCTGTAAGATAACGAGCAGCTACTCTGTGATAGCTTTCTTCATTACACAATACAATACAGTTTGCACCTTGCTCTGCAAATCCACCCGGACCTGCTATCAACGATGCATGAAAAGATGTTTTACCTGTGTTAGGTCTAGCACCTATCTCTATTAGATGTCCTGCATTAATACCTTCCACTCGTCTACACAATGAGGGTATATTAAATGTCCACCTTGCTTCTAAATCATTCTTAGCAAGAAGAGTTTCAATTGTAATATCATCCCATTCAATATTCATATTGGGAGTAAAGTCATCAGCATATTGTTCCAAGAGATTGCGTAAGGGTTCAAGTGAACTCTTCGCACCATTAACATAATCAAACCCTAAGTTTGCTATGTCTTCTCCAATGACTTGTTGAAATAACTTTGATAACACTTCTTGTGCTACGTCACTACCCATAGGTTTCTCTTTCTTTATTTGCATAAAGAGAGAACCATATGCATTCTTTTGTGCCGTACTCATTGAGGGGTTACTTGCTATGAACAATGCTTCAACCTCATCAGGCGATACAGTACGGCTGTATCTTTCCATCGCCTTATCTAGTGTTTGTTTTATCTTCTGTACATCTTTACTAAATAATCTGTTAGGACATCTTGAACCTCTATGTTCATCATAGAATGATTTGTCCATAAGACTTCTTACTAATGATAGTTCCATACCATCTCCTTTAAGTTGTTAATATCGGTTTCGTTTCTATACTTTAAGTCATCAGTTATACGCAAAACTTTTACTTTGTCAACCCATCCTCTTAATTCTTTTGCAATTTGCAAATTCTTTTTAAGAGCATCAGGGTCAAGTGCCACGATAACTTTTTTATAGCGACTTAAAAATTCTTTATGTTCGTGTAGTAGGCTTGTACCAAGTAAGGCTACACCTGCCATACCATACTCCGAAACAACACATGCACTTATACAATCTTCTACTACAACACATGTATCATTGCGTTCATTCGTTAGGGAATTGTAAACCCCCGACACAAAAGGCACTTTACTTTTACCATAACGTTTCCATTTAGGAAGTCTGTTTCCTATGCTTCTGCCAACGGCATCTATTACTGTGCCCTCGTCATTAAATATTTTAAAGACTGCTCTATTTTCCCGGACATCGTGCATACAATAGTTTTCATATATATATTTATATTCATTATCATGTAACACATCATGTTTAAAATCCACAATGTATTCAGGAAAATTAAATGTCGTTCCTTCGACTTGCCTTTTATTAAATGCAGAACGTATCTGTTCTATTGACATGTTCACTTTAACTGAACCACCTACAGAACAACCAGCTTTGTAACAGTTGTATAATACTTGTCCCATATTTGTGGACACAGTAAATGTATGCTTACCACCACATGATGGACAGTCCATACGTTTTGTGCTGTCATAAGATAGCTCGTCTGCAATTTCGTTTACATATTTCTGTATATCCATGTTTCACACCTTATCATATTTTTAGGAATAAAGCAAGTACCTTACTTTTAAAGTACTCCTAATTCCAGTGCATTCATTTATAATTTTACGACAGACTTTAGAAAATCTGTACTTAGAATATGGAATGTACTTGCCTTTATGTGGTCTTATTTGTGGTGCAACATACTCTTGGAATCCAAAGTCTTCCTTCTGTTTATCTAATAGAATCAGTATGTTATTGTCCCAAGTTAAGTCAACATCACACCACTTCAATAAAAAGATTTCTTTATATTGTTGCCGCAATTCATAGGCAAGTTGAATTATTATTCCTATGTTCCTATATTCAAATTTACTATATGAGTGTGACAAAAATGCAACGATTTCTTTTTTGTTCCACTTCATCTTCTTCTCCTCTTCATGGGTTTAAAGTTACCCTCTTGCCAATCAACTCTCATACTCTGCCACTTCTCATCAGTCCAATGGGGTAGCAGATTAAAGTTCGCAATAGACATTTTGTGTACGTCTCTATACACATTACCTGCTTCACGTATCCAAACCCATTTACGTTTAGTTAGTACCCAAGTCTTTCTGTATCCACTACGTGGCAGTTTGCCTTGCCAATACACCTCGTATAGCTCGGCATCCTGCCACCTCTTTGCCTTTGGTTTAGCCCACATTAAAAATGTCCTTTGTCATTTTTCCAAGCAAGTTCGTCTGACTGTAGTACATAATCAGCATACCACTTAGACCCCTGCCCATCATCACTCTTTTGTGGTACAAACTTTAGTGAGTTATGTAGATGGCATAATAGTTCATCTAACATAGACACTTCTGACAGTCGTATGTCATGACATTCTGACATGTACTCCAGTGCTTCTTTCAATTTGTTGTGTAGTGTGAGGAACTTTAATCTTTGTTCCCCTGTAATTAATATATCGTTATTCACTTGTGGCATAATCATACTCCTTTATGTAGTCAAATGTTATGTTTGCATTAGGATATTGTGACTGTGTATAATCCATTGCATAGTTAATAGGATGAACTGAAACACCATATTTTTTCAGATGCTCATTTAAAAATCGCATCCTTGTAGGCTGCCCATCTACGGACATACCTACTTCATACTCAAACATTGTGTTGTCAGTTACTTCAATAGACTTTACTCTTGGTTCATTCTTACCTTTAGTAGTCCATGTTTCATAAAATTCATCTCTCATTATGCACTCTCCATTTCTATAAATTCTGTTAAAGGTTTTGTGTAGTCTCTTTCAAAGCCTACACCTGCGACTTTCCACTTACTGTGGTAGGATGGTAATACATTTTTTGTATTAAATGTAAACAGTTCCACTACATCATTAACAGATGTAGACCTATGTTTACCCACCCTAATACCTACAATCTTTTTAGGGTCATAATTACTCCCCCAGTATTGGCTTATCGTGTTTGTAGTTTTATAAACATCTTCAAGTATCTCATGCACTACAGACACATTATTAATTGTAGGATACCTAAGTGCTCGTGGCACTCTAATGGTTGCTACCCAATAGTATCTTAGGTTATCAGCTTCAGCGAACATATCAACTGCGTGATATACTCTTGCTTCATAAAAAATAGTTGTCATATTGTTACTCCTCTAGTTGTTCATTGTATAAGTAAAGACCAAAATCATAGCCTTGTTTGTACGCATCAGATAATTTACCATTTTTTCTTTTACCTTTTAGTAAACCATCTGCAACACCATCTTTAAAATCTTGTAGGTTTATTACTGTATCATTCATTGTTTGTCAACTCCTCTGCTGTTTGTAATAGGACTTCCCTAAATGCACCATCTATTGTTGGGTTCTCTTCAGGATAGTGTTTTAAGTTATGTAAATACATATCCATAACTCTTCCTATAAAGTCTGCTAATTTAAATTCATTTATGTCATCAATCATAATTAATATCCCATCTGTAAAATATGTGGTCTTCTATTCTTGTTATGTAAGTCTTGGTACTTGCCCATTCAGGTGTCACATAGTATGCATGGTAGTGTGTTGCACCCTCAACAAAGTCATCAAGGTTGCCGTAGTACACTCCGTGTGCCACGAGCATCGCTTGTTCCCAAGCATTCACATCTCTAGGTGTATCGCTCTTACCATCACAGTACCAACTGAACTGACACCTGTTACGAACTGGAAAGTCAGGCTTCCAACTGTAAGTTGGTCCTTGTTCTACCACCTCACATACTGTGTTGGGGTATCGTTCATCATGCACTCTGTTCATTACTACTTGTGCTACTGCTATCTGTCCAATCAAAGATTGGTTCTTAGCTTCATGGTACACGTTAAGTGCTAGGCATAATAAGGCTTCAGCTATAAACATCTATCCCCTCCTCTTTATCTAAATCCCAATCATAATTCATTCTTTCTCTGATGCTCTTGCAATCACATAAGTAACCCCATAATTCATCAATTAAGTTTGGGTCATCAAAGTGACCATCATTATCCATGTCCATAATTTCATCTAATGTAAGACTACCTACATTTTCCATATGCACTTGATTTGCAGGTGTATCTGCTAATGTATTATCAATTGGGTCGTTAATAGCTTCTTCAAATCTTTTCATTTAATACTCCTTTCTATATGTAAACTCTTGGGTGTGGTTCGGACTCACTATTATGGACAAGTTCCATAACAATATTACCCATCCAACTAGGGTCTAAGTCTTTCCATCTGTGAAGTTGTGCTTTAGCCACTTCAAATCTAGTTTGAACTTTAAAATAATCATCTTCGTATGGGTTATATCTAACCCTACTCCAACCAAAGTTTTCTATGGGTGGATGTGAGATAAACGGAGATGCCAACATACCTACTGCAAATGCATGTACATTTTTCTTCCCTTGTTCTCGGACTCTCTTCTGTCCACCTTTTCGCACTACAAACTTTGCTTCAGACAGAACAACGTGGTTGTCGTGCCCAATAACTTTATTTGTTTTAGTGCTTTGAATACTCCAAAGTTTTTTGTGTAAGTTCCAGTATACACGAACTCTAAGTGTAAGGTATTCCATATCCATAATTATTGTACTCCTTTGAATATGTGGGCAATTACATCTACTGTCCACCCATTGCCTAACATCTTATAACGTTGGGTGTTAGAGATGGTATCCCACTCTTGTTTTTTATCATTATATTTTCCAAACTGTGTGTAATTATCAGGTACAGTTTGTAGTCTTTCACACTCCAATGGTGTTAGCTTTCTGTATAACTCTTCCTGCACTACAACATTGTCCTTAGACACAGTTGTCAAACAGTTTGACTTATCGCTATCACTTACTTCTAACTGTCGTGTAAATGGTAGTTCAAGTTGGTCATCTTTTCGTACTCCATTCTTATCTAATCTACGATTAACAAGCCTACCAATAGCTACCTTTGGTTCTCTATGTCCACCCTGCATAGTCGTGAGTGTGGGACTCTTCCCATTAGGTGAGTATACTCGCTTGATAATATCGTACCCTTTGATGTTAGTTGCTTCACCAACTTGTATAGGTTTATCATTTGTTGTTTCTATAAACTGTCCCATATTACTAGCAGTAATTGTGGGTGACTTACCATGTTCACTATAGACACGTTGAGTACTTTCGTAAACACCATCACGATACTCAAACTCCATAATCTGTTTATCAAATATATCAACATCAATATCCAAAACCTTTCTAAGTTTATACCAAACATCATCACTTGGTATTGCAAAACTACTATCCGTTCTAAACCAATGCTCCACTTTAGTGATAGGCACACCCACCTCTTCAGCTATTTGCTTATTGGTTTTACCCGTATATATTTTTGCTTCTCGCAAATACTCTTGCAGACTATCAATATCTACTTTGTGTTTTCGTATCTTAACTTCTTCAACCATCATGCCAACTTGAATTGGTTTCTTTACAAATGTAGGTATCTGTCCTTTCCACATAGATGCAGTAAGGCAGTTAGCTTTACTGTCATCAACTGACTTTACCATATCACCTCTACGTTTACCACACCATGTATTACTCAAGTAGTTGGGTATCTCATGGAAAGGTAAGTCCTCTAGTATGTCCTTAATGACAATACCTTTATCCTCTGTTGGTACATCAAAGGGAATGTTAGTCCAATATAATCTTCTGCGACTTTGTGCAGAAAATAAACTACTGTTTATCATAATAGGTTTAACACCCATATACTTTGTTATGATGTCTTGTGACTCCTTGTTCATACGAACATTCTCCAAAAGAAAGTACTTCGGTTTCAGCATATCTCGTAGACGTATGAACTCAAAGAATAGTTTACTGCGTGGGTCATCAAAGTTTAACTGCTTACCTGCAAAACTAAACCCTTGACAAGGCGAACCACCCATAAGCAAGTCACATTCTATATCCCATTTACTTGCCACACTAGGAGTAAACTTTGTAACATCACCCAACTGTATTGTGTCTGGGTAATTCTTCTGTGTCACTTGCATTGGATATTTTTCTATCTCACAAGCATAGTAATTCCTATAGTCAATGCCCACTCTGTTGAGTGCAATCTGCCCACAGGACATACCATCAAATAAACTAACTACATCTTTAAACATTATTTTTCTCCTTGTTATATAGAAATACTTTAACTTCTGTTACTTCAAAATCATCTGCATCATCTTGAAATTCTTTTTCTTTATGTGAGTTATATTCCTTCAGCCATTTATCAAAGTTATCTGTAACCCCTTCAAAAAATGTCTGACCAAAACCATCTACATAATGTATTACATATAAGTCCATTTACTTCTCCTCTATGTACACTCGTAAGTGTGTTGATTGTTCTATGTTCTGCCCATATGCCGTAGCACCAGTGCCTTTGTATTCTTCCTTGATGTGTTGACCTCTGACACGCATTGTATATCTGCTTCTATTCAGAGTGTCCTTCATCTCCTCTACCATTCTCCTACCCTTATCGTTGTTAGGTATCTCAGAGAATACATAGCGAGGGGCAGTCACTTCCCTATAGGACTTTCCCTCAAGCCTTTTGTGTAAGTCTGCAAGTCTTTCTTGTAGATGGTCACACTTATCAAACAACATTTCATACACATCTTTGCGTACATAGTTCTGTTTGATGTCTTCTTCGTGGTTAATATCTGAAACTGATTTATCTAAATCAGAATCATAATTATTCATTTTTATAAATGCTCTGACAAAATGTACAAAGTCCATATCCTCTAAGGCATAATCCTTTCCTTGTGACTTGGACTCATAAAGAATATTATCCAACTCTTTCATATCTGATGGTACAAAACCATCAACTGTTTCAAGTATTTTTATTATCTGTTTTATCTTCATTGTATTCTCCTATAATATTATTGTAATAATATGATACATCATCATACCGACTAGTAAACTATAAAGTATCTTCCTCTGTGTATTAGTAAACATCATCATAACTTTCATCTTCAGATACATCAGCACAATCCAAGCACACTATACCCTCGTCAGTTTCGTGGCTAACCCAATCATTTTTAGTGGGTTCATTACATATAATACAATGCATATTATGCACTCCTCTTTTTGTTGTTGTGTAATTGTGTAAGCAAATCATTTACAAACCATAGCTTTGTATTGTCTACATTTTTTCTTTGGTTTCGTCTTTCCATTTGTCTTAAAATCTTGTCAGCTTTCAGCTTTCTCTTCTCTTTCGACATCTTTCTTTTCCTTTTTTCTGTTGTATTTTTTCTTGTCCTTCACAACCCTATGCCTATACTGTTCAAGTTGCAGAGATTTAGCAATAGGGTTGCGAGGTTTTTGCATGACACCTAACCTGCAAAGTGCCTTAACTTTGGGTTGGACACCTTTCTTTCAAAGGCTACAGTAAATTTCCCAAAGTGAAATTGCCTAAAGGTATCACCTACATTGGTAGTAAACCAACCTCTAGATGTATGTTTACGTTTACGAGCAAAACCTTTTTGCCCTAATAAATTAAAACGAAAACCCTTTGTGCCATCATTCAATGACTTTGTTGCTACGATTAAAAACATAATGTTTTTTCCTTTCTGTTAGTGTCCTATATGGGACAGTTTATTGTGTAACATTATTGTTACTCAATTTCTTTTTCAGTAACTTCATTGCAGTTACTAATAGTCTGTGACTATCTTCTCCACCATATCCACCATAGCTTGTATTACCATGCCATATATAGTGTGTTGTTTCATCACCCCAATGCTCATAGTTACCTATATAACCTTTAGAATACTCGTCACCTAGTAATTCCATTACTATCTCAAGTGCTTGTTTGTTTGTATCTTCCACAATAAAACGTTTCAGCATTTTGTTTTCCTTTCTATTAATAGTTATATGTTACTTTTATATACATTTCAAGTAACATATAACTATATTTCATTTTTAGTGTTGCAAATATGCAACATCTTTTACGTTGCTATCCCAACACATACGGCAATCAAGACACTTGTTGCCTTGCTTTGAACTAGGACACATTTTGTCTACGACTAAATCCTCACTAGTCACGACTGTACTACTGTGCTTATGGAACTTATGTGGTAAACCATTAATCATAGTTGCACTAATTCTAACCACAAGATTGCTAGGAAATTCTCCAAACAATTTCTTGTACTCTTGCACTATGCCCACCTCACGTGTGGGCAGCCAATGCCTAACATTAGGTGTACGTTCTGCAATCTTTACAATCTTTACTAAGTGTTGGACACTTTGTAAATCACCACTATCGTGCCACCTAAAGACTTTAGTCTTTGTAGAGTAGTGTAGGATAAGGAACACCATAGCTTCAACCCATAAAGGGTTGTTTTGTAGCTTGTCCATTCTCCTATCCAATGCGTCTTGTGTCTGTTGGAATACATACCTACCTTTGAGTGCATAGCAATCAGCACAAGTAGAGTTCAAAACTTTACGAAGTTTGCTCCCTACCTTGCATTTAAATGCACTCAATGAGTATCCGAATGACGGCATCTTAGATGGCTTAGACAAGCCACCCACTTCAGCCCACGCTTCTTTAACTGTGTTAAACATAATTACTCCTCTTCTCCAAACAAGTTATCCCATTCGTGTGCAGGAATGCCACTCTTAATGAACTCACGTTCATCAGCCGACAAATTCGGCATAGCATTCTGTATGAGTTCACCCCCATACCACGCATCAATCTGTGATTGAGTAACGTCAATATCCATTGTGTTTGTTTCACCACTAAATGGTGATGTTCTTGTAATTTTCATATTTAACTCCTTTAGTTAAATGTTAGTGTCCTATATGGGACAGTTTAAGTTAGCCTTATCAATAAGAGTGCTAACTCTTCAGTTGGTAGGTATCCTCTTACACCACCTTCAAAAGTGCCATCATCTACATAGTTATAATCACTATCTAGAATTGCGACCTCTACTCGTTCTGCGTAGTCACCATACCTACCACCTATACTATCAGAAGGTGCATTCTTATCGTTCTGAACGATAGATATGTAACGATTACCTTTAATAGGTAATACGATTTGATTTGCAGTTTCATCTCCAAAGTTTTTCTGAAACTTTTTGCTGATTAAATCAGCGAATGTGTACTTTACTTCCATTTTTAAACTCCTTATAAGTTACATATATATAAATAAAACACTTTCATATACATTTCAAGTGTTTTATTTATTATGTAACTAATTATCTGTTCTTCCTAAACACTACTGTTCCAACAATCATCATTCCCCAAAGAATGAAGATTGTACCTATGCCACACACCAGTGCATCATAAGTTTGCATATCTGCAATTACAGTCGTATCTGCAAACGATATTGTCCAAAATCCAACAGTAATGTTGAGGAAAGCATACAAAAATGCTATGTAAATTGCTATAATATTCATTATAAATTCTCCAATAAATTATCAAGAATGTTAATACATTCTTCTGTTTCAGTTGGTTGCACGAAGAGTGCCTTGCTTCCGTGACTATACAAAGCCATAGGCTTGATGTCAACATTCATTTCTTCCTTCTCATATTCCGAAGGAAAGCTAGATGTTACATCTCTGATGTAATCATAGCTGAAGTTACGATTACCCTTCTTGGAACAAGAAGTCTTACCCCATCTACGATTGTAGAACAATCGAGGGTCAGGTGGACACTTAGTTACGGATACTGTAGTCATAATGTAATCTCCTTTGGAGAAAGTAGCCTAAGCTACTTCCTCAGTTGATAATAATTCAATTTGCTCTTTCAGAGCAAGTAGTAATTCCTTTGTAGGAATTGAGTTCTTCTCAGCTTGAACTAGCATTTCAAATGCTAAGTCATTTGCTGATAGTTTCTTCTTAGAAACTTGAAACTGTCCAATATGGGACACTTCAGATGATTTATCATCTGTTGTTTCAGTTTCTTTAGAAACTGTTTTAGATGCTTTAGCATCTGTCTTAGGCTTATCAGCTTTAGCTGATTTATCCACTTGCTCTTGGCTTGGCAAAGTGTCTTTGTAATGCTTTCGCATTGCATTCTGCAATGAACCAATATTAGTTCCACTAAATTTCGTTTTATTAACGAAAGTAGACACAGTTTCACTGTGTTCAACAAGCCATTCAGCTTCAGACGTTCTACGTCTGTCGATTGAAGAAATGTTATATTTCTTCTTTAACTGTTTCGTTAAAACAGTTGTTTTCTCAGTTTCTTTAATCTGTTTGATTAAAGTACCAAGTCTGTAATCAAAGCCATCAGCTTTGATGCTTTTAGCAAAAGCTCTTACTTGGCTTTTGAAAGCCTTAGTCAACGCAGTACCTTCATTCTGAAGGGAAGAGATTTGTGATTTGTTGTTTTCGATGTTTGTCATTTAATTACTCCATATATTTATAAACACTTCTCATAAATAACGAAGTGCTTTATAAATATTGGAGTTATAATGCTGTTGGTTTTTGGTGTCCTATATGGGACAGTTTTGTACTCCAACGTAGTTGGAAGCGTCATTTCCTCATAATCATCACTATGTGATGGCATAGGTGACGGCAACTGTGCTTTTCTGCGTGTGTCCGGGCATAATACCTGCTCAAGCGAGGGGGTAGGGCGAGGGACACCCCCCTGTGGGTGGGTATTGTGTATGGATATATACACAGATTAGAAATAAGGTTGGTAACCACTTACAGAATAAACGTATAGTGTTGCAAAAGTGTCACACCTTTCTACATATTTTTATACAAAGGGGGTTGACATAAGTATAAAAGTTTGATATAATTACTACATTAAAGTGTTACACTAGATAAATAAAGAAACAGTTAGAAATGTAACATATAAGAAGTATTAGATTTTCTTTTTAACCCATTAATATGATACTTCTGTACTAAAATAATTCTTGACAATGACTAAAAAATCCGTAAAACTAAACTATGACGATAATATTCTTCATAAAACCTATAACTCTGTGCTAAAGCATGGAGATTTACGTGCTGTACATATACCACATTCATCTGTACATTACATTAGAGCACTCATAGAACGTGATACAGGAGTGCGTTATTCTCTATCTCATGTAGAGAACGCCATGAAAGCCGAAGGCTGGACAGAATAAGGGAGACCCAAACGATGGCAGCAACAAAATTAATGAACAAACTTGTTCGTAGCATGATAAAGAAAAAGAAAAAAGGTAAGAGCTATAGCGACCAAGTTAAACCTAAACCTAAAACTAAATTAGATAAAGCAGTTGAATTTGCAAAAAAGACTGGTTTTTTGGGAAGGCATAATGAGCCAAGACTTAAACAGATTATTTCAAAAAATAAGTTAGTAGGCATTTTAAATGACCCAGCAGAAAGAAAGAAAATTACTGCAGCAGTAGGAAAAAAAGCTACGCAAGAAAAAGCACCAACTAAGAAAACAAAAGCAGAAGTAAAAGTTCCAAAAAAATCTGACAAAAGAATAGAAGGTTCAGGCTCACAGTCAGCTAGACCAAAAGGTTCTATTGGTAAATCAAGAGGACAAGACAGACCTACAGGAAGTGTAGCAGGTTTATCAATGAGTGATGCAAGAAAAGCACAGGCTCGTAAGAACCAACCGGGTAACATTAAAAATAAAACAGTAGCGATGGCACGAAAATATGATGACTTAATGGTTGGAGTAAAGAGAGCTGCAGTTGCCGCACTACGTGCAGGTGACAGAGACAAAGCAAGAAAGATACTTTCAGGCACTGGAATATCAGTTAGTGATTTTATATCCGTAATAAGACAAAGGGGGAAAATGTAATGCCACATAAAAAAGGACACACAAAAATAACAAAAAACGACATGATGAATAAAAAAATTTTAGATAAGATGAATCCTGAAATGATTATGAAATATCTTTTAAAGTTTGGACTCATAGACCCTAAAAAAGATTTTAAGTATGGTGGAAGTGTACAGAAAAAAGCACCTGTTAAATCCGTAACCTACAAAAGGGGTGGAGTAGTAAAAGCTAAAGATGGTATTTTAGTTAATAAACAAACCGATAAAAAAATTGATAGGGGTTTAAAACTTGCGGCACTAAAGAAAAATAGTGACTTAGCAAAAAGTTCATTAAAAAAACTTCAGTCTAAAAATTTAGTAAAGAAAAAAACTACATCATCAAATAAAAGTATGCCAATAAAAAAAGGAAGACTGGGTAGAAAAAAATAATGAGACTGACTGTTACTCGTATAACTCCTTTAACAAAAACAAAAGCGAGACAGCTATGGCTTATCAATAAAAATAAAAAGAAGAAAAAAAAGTCAACAAATAAAAAAGCTGTAAATAAAAAAAAGATACGTACTATAGGTAGTTAAATGTTAAAACGAAAAACAAAAAAAGCAAAGAAAAAAACTGTCAATGAAATAATGGACATACTAAATAATCCAAGTAAATATTCAAAGGCAGTTTACCAATCAGCTATTCGTTCTTTTGGAACTATGCAAAGAAAAACTTTTGCCAACAAAGGAAAATTAATTAGGAAAAAGAAATGACTATAGGAACAGAAAAATTATATCAGGTAACAAATCCTGATACAAATGAGACTAATGACTTACAATATATAAATGTTGATGCAAAAGAATTACCAAGACCATCACAGCCATTCTTTGAATGGTTAGAAAGCATAACTTCAAAAGAGAAAGGGAAGAGTTTTTTTGATTGGTTATAATTAAACTTTAGGATACCCCACACATGATTGACCCTATTACCCTTTCTGCCGCTGTTACAGGTGCGACTACAGCCTATAATGCAATTAAAAAAGCAATAATGCTAGGCAAAGAAGTAGAAGACTTATCTTCTGAACTAGGTCGTTGGATGACAGCCGTAAGTGATGTAGACAACGTACACAAAAATGCTAATAACCCTACAGCGTTAGATAAAATATTTAATGGGTCTATTGAGCAAGTAGCAATAGAAAGTTTTTCAGCTAAAAAGAAACTAGAAAAACAAAGAGAAGAACTAAGAAATTTTTTAATTGCTCATTATGGTATGCAGGCATGGGATGATTTATTAAGAGAAGAAGGTAGATTACGTAAGGCTAGACAGAAAGCTATCTACGCAAAAGAGGAACAGCAACGTAAAATAAGAGATTACACTATTATGGGATTAGCTGCCTTAGTAGGTGTAAGTGGTTTAGGTTGGATGATATGGTTAATCAGCGTTTCTGTTTAACTGTTTTAATTATTATATGTTTTCTTATCTTATTTGGAATAGTAGCATTTTCAAAAGATAAAGAACCTAAAATGACTACTTGTAGATTAGCAAGTCAGATACTAGGAAACAACCAAAGAGTATGTGTCTTTGTAGGTGCAAACAATACACAGTATAGAGAGTATGTACCATATGACGCAGGACCTTGCCCTAGACAATATCAATGTCCCTATAGACCTAATAAAGAACCTTTTGATATTAAGAGTGTAGTTAGAAGTATAAAAAAACAATTTAAGTAATTGACAAGGCTAGAGTTACTTGGTATAATATATGAAATTACT
>MDTG01408652.1_pt1 | contig 24939 bp, 27 predicted proteins | sample 811421 | NCBI WGS metagenome assembly MDTG01 (sample SAMN05326645, study PRJNA326480) | marine metagenome | isolation source: seawater | place: Pacific Ocean: South East | collected 2011 | reverse complement strand
AAGGTCTTATTTTTTTAAAAAAATAATTAAATTTTGTTTTTACAAAAATCAAATTTTTTAATTTTGTAAATAAAATAAAAATTTTGATTTTTTTTCTTATTTTTTTATCGATTATTAACTGCTTATTTTCAGTTTTTTTGTAAATTGCCCTAACATATTCGTTTCCACAGATTGGGTCATAACCATTAATTTTCATCAAAGTATTTAAAGAATATAAATTATGGCAATAAGTATGTTCAATTTTAAAATATTGTCTTATTTTACAATCCCACCTATTTAAACCTATGCCAAAAAAACCTGGGACATTTATATAGATATATTTTCCTTTTTTTAAATAAGGGCCAATTTCATCAAAAAACTTATTGGGTTTTGTTAAATGCTCAACAAAATCTGATAATATTATCAAATCAAATTTGATATCTTTAAATTTATCTATATCGCCAATTTGAAAATTAGCATTTGGTATATTTTTCTTGCCAACCTTTATTAAACTTTCACCCCAATCACAGCCAAAAACATTTTTATTATGTTTTTCAAAATGACTTAAAATACCACCTGCACCACACCCTATCTCAACAACATTTGAAATTTCATCTAAGTTTAAATTTGATTTGATGAAATCAATTATGTCTTTTCCTTTCTCAACTTCTGCCAAATAGTATTCCTCAAGATCCATGCCAACTAAATTAGAAGTATTTGAAGTAAACATGTGTGGATAATAATAGCCTTCTGTATAAAATTTTTTTATAGAAATATCATTTAAAAAAAACTTACTACGTATAGAATGACAATTATTACATATGATAGTAGGTATATTTAAACCCCAAGCATCATAATTATCTATAGTCTCTCCTTCAGTATGGTTGCAAAAACATTTTGAAATTTCAAAATTAAGCACTTTATTCTTTATAGCTTCATATATGTGGTCTCTATGATTTAATTTTTTTTCATTAAAAGCTATAGATGGTGTAATTGGTTTTTGGATCTCAATTTTTTTTGTATTCATTTTATTTCATTAACAATATCAAGATTACTAAACTTTGGTTTCCAATTTAATTCTCTTGAAGCTTTTTTTGAAATTGTATAAAGGCTAAAGGTTTGATTTGTTTTTTTAACATGTTTTACATTACCCTTTTTTACAATCCCTTTAACTAATTTTGCTAAGTCTTTTATTTTAATAACTTCATTGTTATTAAGATTATAACTTGTTGAAACAAATTTTTGACTTTTAAGTAATAATTTACAACATCGAATAGTAGCTTCAGCTACATCTAAAGGGTGAATAAAATCTCTTTTGTGATTTCCACTTCCATATATTTCTAATTTGTTTCCTTTAGACAGTTTATCTACAAAGTCTCCTAATGCATGTGGTTCTTTATAATTTTTTCCAACTACTAAAGTGGGTCTTAAAATTATGTAACTAATATTATGCATTTTACAGAGAGTAATTATAAGTTTTTCACATAAAACTTTTGTTAAAGAATAAATATGCCTAGAATGAAACTCAGAGTTTTCTTTAACACCCAAAGATGTTTGGCCAAAAACAGTAAGACTTGAAAAAAAAATTAATTTTTTAATTTTTTTTTTAATCATTTCTAAAATAAGATTTTGTGTTCCAACGTAATTTGTTTGTAAAAAACTAGAATAATTATTATTACTTTCTATAGCTCCGCATAAAGCAGCTGCGTGAATTACAATATCATTTTTAGCGCTAAGTTTTTTCAAATGATTTTGATTATTAATATTAAAAAATTTTCTTGAGGGATAATTTACTTTAAATTTATTTTTTTTTAATTCCTTTACTAAATATTTACCAATAAAGCCATGTCCACCCGTAATAAATATCATTTATAATCTCAAGCTTTTTTTACTATAATTTTTTTCAAACCAATCAATTGTAACACTCAATCCTTCATAAAGATTAATTTTTGGACTCCATTTATTCAAATACTTTCTTTGATTTAATTGAGACATTTTTCTTGATTTTTGGCCAGTTGGTTTATTTTTATCCCAAATAACTTTTCCTTTAAATTTAGTTATCGTTCTTAAATCAGTAACCAATTTTTGTATTGAAGTTTGATTTCCAGAACAGATATTCAATGGTAATGTGCTATTATAATATTTTGCTCCCAAAACTAAAGCTTTTGCAACATCAGATGCATGAATAAAATCTCTTTTTACATTTTTATTGCCCCATACAAAAATTTCATTTTTACTAAATTTTTTTGCCTCAAAAAATTTCCTAATTAAGGCTGGTACAACATGAGAGTCATTTAAATTAAAATTGTCATATTCTCCATAAATGTTGCTTGGGATTAAAGTTATAGAATTTAGATCATATTGCTCTTTGTAAGCAATAGATTGAATTAGTATCATTTTTTTTGATAAACTATATGCGGCGCTCTCTTTTTGTGGAAAACCATTCCATATATCTTCCTCGCGTAAAGGCTCTTTAAGTTTTAATGGATAACCACATCCTGCACCAACATTTATTAGTTTTTTTACCTTATGTAATCTACACAATTCGTAAATATTTGTATTTATAAGTGTATTGTCTCTATAAAAATCAGCTTTTTTGATTTTGTTAACAAGAATACCTCCTACCTTAGCAGCAAGGGAAAAAACTATTGTTGGTTTTACTTTACCAAATAATTTCTTTCCAGCCTCAAAATTAGTTAAATCATATTTAGATGACTCTGAAACAGAAAACCTCACCTTGCTTTTATTAAGCTGATCTTTTAAATGGTTTCCTAAAAATCCATTTGCCCCTGTAATTAAGACTTTCTCTGACTTTAAATTAATCATTCTAAATTAAATTATTGAAATTATTGTTTCTTATCATTTTAAATAATTTCAAAAGTTCTTTAATACCATCATCTAATGAATAATTTGGCTTCCAACCTGTTTTTTCAATTTTTTTATTACTAACAATATAATCTCTTTTATCCTCATCTGTTCCAATTTCACTAGAATGCAAATAAAGTTCAGGAATATAATTCTTTATTTTTTCACACAATTGCCTCTTTGTTAAATTTGCTGATGACAATCCAACATTAAAAACATTATTTTTCATTCTATCAAAATTATTTATTGCATGTACAAATGCGTTTGAAACATCTCTTACATGGATATAATTTCTTCTAAAATGTTCTTCAAACAATACAATATATTTATCGTTATACGCTTTAAAACAAAAGTCATTGACAAGCAAATCTAATCTCATTCTTGGAGCTACTCCAAAAACTGTTGCCAACCTGAAAGATATTGAATTTTTATGATCTAAAATAATCTTTTCAGCATCTACTTTCCATTGTCCATAAAATGAAATAGGTTTTAATTCACTATTTTCATCACATTCTTCTTTTCCACCAATTCCATAACCACTATTCGTCGTTGGATATAAAATTGATTGATCTTTAGATAGATTTTTTACTAAGTAATTTATTGCATCTAGATTAGTTTCTTTAGCAAACTTTGGGTTCATTTTGCATGCAGGAGCTCCAACGATGGAGGCCAATGGGATAAAAATGTCATTTTTTTTTATTTCATCATTTATTTTTTGATTTTCTAAAATGTCAGATTTAACAAATCTAAACTTTTTATAATTACAACAATTTGACAATGACATTCTATCATATAACAGTTTATCAATTACAGTTACCTCGTAACCAATTTTTAACAATTGTTCTGTTAAAATTGATCCTATGTAACCTGCGCCTCCAGTAATTAAGATTTTTTCCATTTTAGTTTGGTTTATAAACTGATTTACCAATTACAAGATCTACAACCATCAGTAAAATCGCGTGATGTATGATTTCAACAATATTATAGGCATGAGAATTCACCCAATAATTTTTTGGTTTGGATAATCTATTTAATAAATTATTTTTATCACAGCCTGTTAGAGTAGAAAATTTTACTTTATTTTTCTTACACCATTTTGCACCGAATACTAAATTTTTACTATTTCCAGAAACTGATAAAAAAAGTACGAAGTCTTTTTTTTTATCACAATAAAAATTTAATCCACTTTCAATCCATTTCTCATAACCAAAATCATTAGAAAAACATGTAATTAAACTTGATTCATTGAAATTCACAGCTTTTATGTTTGCATTTTTTGTAAGATCTACAGACACGTGGCTTGCAGTAGAAGCACTTCCGCCATTACCAACAATTATTACTTTTCCTTTATTTTTGTGTGTTTTTAAAAATTCTTTTTTCAAAAAATTTGCAAAAATTTTTAAATTATCTTTTGCTAAATTAGATTTTATTTCATTTAAGTAATTATTTATTAACATGGTAAAATTCTATACATATATTAGCAATAAGTTTCAACAGAAATTATGTTCGAAAAAATTGATTTAGTAATTTTAGCAGGTGGTTATGGAACCAGAATAAGATCCATCTCAAAAGGTATTCCTAAAGCTATTCTAAAACTAAATAGTTATACAGTATTAGATTATGTGATTATGAGTCTATCTAAATACAAATTTAGAAAAATTTATATCATAGCGGGATATAAAGGATTTTTGATAAAAAAAAAATATAACAATAGAGAATACAATCTAACAAAAGTAAATGTAATTATTGAAAAAAACCCCTCAGGAACTGCAAATGCAATAAAAAAAATTAAGAAAGAATGTTCAAGGGAGTTTATACTTGTTAATGGAGATACAATTTTTAATATTGATCTAAAAAAATTTTTCATCAAATCAAAAAAAAAATCAAATTCAATTATCTCCATAGCTCTTTGTAAAAATAAACAAAGCAAACATAATAAAAAATTAAATAATTTAATTTTAAAAAAAAATATTATTAGCTTAAATAAAAATGGAAAATTAATGAACGGTGGAATTTATTGTGTAAATAGAAAAATTTTTAAATACTTAAATGAACACACAAAATCTCTAGAAAACGATATTATTTTGAAACTTATTACTAAAAAAAAAGTTTCAGGAGTTAAATTTAATAATTTTTTAATCGATATAGGTACTCCACAATCGTTTAGGATGGGAAAAAATTTAATCCCAAAAACGATAAAAAAACCCGCAGCATTTCTTGATAGAGACGGTGTTATTAATGAAGATAATAAATATGTTCACAAATTCAAAGATTTTATTTTTAGAAAAGGTGTAATTAAAGGTTTAAAATATTTAATAAAAAAAAATTATTTTATATTCATAGTAACTAACCAAGCAGGTATAGCAAAAAAAAAATTTAAACTTGACGATTTTATTTTGTTGCACAAAAAAATTGATAAGACATTAAAAAAAAATAATACTTATATAGATGATGTAATATTTTGCCCTTATCATATTAATTCTAAAATAAAAAAATATAAAAAAAACTCAATTTTGAGAAAACCAAAGACAGGCATGATAAAAGAAATTTTAAAAAAATTTGATATAGATTTGAGTAAAAGTTTTGTAATCGGTGATCAAAAAAAAGACGAGTCTATGGCAAAAAAAATGAACTTAAAATTTCAATTTGCCACTAATAATTTTTATGATCAAGTTAAAACATTAGTTAATTAATAATTTTATCAGGAAATCCAACAAATGGATTTGGCGAAACATAATGAACAGTTAAAATTGCTCTATAATCAGACTGAATAACTTTTCCCTTATGCAAGCCATTAGTATCAGCCAAATACAAATCACCTTTTTTTGAAATCAAATTAATTAAATTTTTATTATTTTCTAAATCATTATTTTTTTTCCATGGTTTTTGATGTGATTCTCTTATGAATTGAAATGGTCCATTTTCATTTTTTATGTCAGTTAAGCATAAAAATGTTTTAACCAGATAAGCGTCGTCATAATCTCTGTGAAAGATTTGAGAATTTGAAGGTTGTTTTCCTGGCAATGGATAATCCAACCAAGCGCTAATACATCTAATTTTGGGTTCAAAACCAAAGTATTGTCTAATACTTTTTAAAAATAAATCTTGTGTAGCGTATTTTAATAATAATTTATGGTCAAACAAATTGGTTATTAGAGTTCTGTACTCGTATCTACCACCTCTTGTTTGATTTTTTTTAATTAAATCATTTATTCTATCTAAAGATATATTGTCAAAACTTTTTATAATTTCTTTTGAATAAAAGTTGTTTTCTGAGAAATTAGGAACTTTGCAGTATCCTAATTTTCTTAATTCATTTACATATTCAAAATTTGAATCTTTTTTAATATCTGGTTTTTTTGAAAAAAATTTTTTAAATTTATATACAAAAAATTTTTTATAACTTATCGAAAACATAAAATCAAAAATTTTAATCAACTATTTCTAAATATCCTGCCTTTGTTTTTTTATTTTTTCTATTTTTGTTAAATTCATCTAAGGTTTTCCTTGCATCAATTTCACTAATTCCTTCTGAGTGGTTTAATGTTTTTTGAATTAATATTGCTTCCTTAAAAAAAAATACTTTCGAAATATCTGCAAATTTTTTTATGTTTTCCTGATCCAAGTAACTTTTCAATAAGTTTTTTTTATTTGGTAAATGAATATAGTGCCCAAAAAAAGTGATAACATTTTTTTTACTCAACAAATTAGGACTACCGTTTAGTCCCTCATAATATGATGTATGCAAGTCTTCAATAATGTATATACCCCCATCATTCAAATGTTCATAGAGACTTGAAAAACTAATAATTTGGTGATCAGCAAAGTGACTTCCATCATCAATAATTAAATCAAACTTTCCATATTTAATTCCAATTTGTTCCATAAATTGTTTATTAGATTGATCTCCTACAATTGTAAAAATCTTTGAATTATTTAAAAAACTTTTATCAACAATATCTAATCCATAAATCCTTGAATTTTTAAAATAATGAGAAAGAGCAATTAAAGAATGACCTCCAGAAAATTTTTTATCATGTCCTCCAATCCCAATTTCCAAAACTTTTTTAATTTTTTTTTTATTTATAATTGATTGCAAAACGTTATAGAGATCTTTGTAATTATCATACTTGTCAGAATTGCAAATTTGAAAAATTGTTTTTAAATCGACTTTGAAAAACAAGGAATATATTTCTAGTATAATTTTTAAAACAAAATTTCTTATTCTTAGTCTTGTTAGGTCTTTATTTTTAATGGGTAATTTTAAAAAAAAATTAAAAAAAAAATTATAAATTTTATTCATAAAAATTTTTAGCTATCATAGAAATATTAAATTAAAGTTTTACTTTTATCAAAATAATTTTACAGTATCATATTATATGGGATTATGGAAAAGTAATTTACAGATATTTCTTGAAAATAAAAAAAATAATAAGGGAGACTTATTAACTCTTGGTAGTCAGCATTGTAATTTTAATTATGAAGAGATAAAAAAATTTTTTGCTCAAAAAAACTACCCTATTTGTCAACATAAATTTTATAAAAATAACTTAAAGAACGTAAAAAAAGACTCAATCAATTCAAAAACTTTTTTTGAAATGTTGGGTTTTTCTAAAATTGATGAATTAGATTTTGATAATTATGAAGGATCGAATTTAATAGGAGATCTAAATAAGATTATCGAAGTCAAAAAAAAATATGATTTTGTATTTGATGGTGGAACAGTAGAGCATGTATTTAATGTAAAAAATTCAATGACAAATGTTGTAAATTTTTTAAAACCTGGAGGAATAATAATGCACAGTTTTCCCTTGAGTGGTTGGGTAAATCATGGTTATTACAGTTTCTCTCCATGTATGTTTTACGAATTTTATTTGCAAAATAAATTTGATAATTTTGAATTTTATATAATAGAAAATTATAAGTATATAAATAGAGAAAAATATTTTAAAGTAGAAAATATCTATTCAGATTTTAACAACAATTCTGAAATAAAAAAAACTTTAGGTGTCTTTTTGGCAAAAAAAACTACAAACATGGATATTACTTTACCCATACAAGATGCTTATAAAAAAAGTTATCTAAATAAAAAATTAAACTTTTACAAAACTCCTAAAAAAAAATTTTCTCAAAAATTTTTAATATTTATCAAAATAATTCTTGAAATTATTTCTGACTCAATGTCTAAAATAAAGTAATTTTTTTCGATTTATCAATAACCTTTATTTTTTAGAATACTTAAGTTGACCCATTTTTCATTAAAAGTATCGCTTAGAGTTTTATCATAAAATTTTTCTACGAGATCTGAAATTGCAGTATCTACATTTCTTTTAAATTTATAAGGAAGTAAATTAACAATTTTATCAGAATTTATTTGGTATGATCTTATATCATCTGAAGGTGTAACAATTATTTTAATTCTTTCATTAATTTTTTTTTCAACAATATTTTTTACTTTATTTGCAATTTCCTTTACTTTTAAGTTTTCTATTCCTGCGTTGAAAATCTGTCCATTGATATGTTTTGTATCTTCGAAAATTAGTTTTTCATAAATTTCACACATATCATCAATATGTATGTTTGGTCTAAATTGATCACCACCAAAAACCTTTATAAATTTTTTATTATACGCAAAGTTTGTTAGTATATTTACTGTTAAATCAAATCTCATTTTTTCGCTAAATCCACATACAGTTGCTGGTCTAATGATTATACCGTGAAAATTTTCATTTATCTCATCAAGTAATTCTGGTTCACACAATGCTTTGTATTTATTGTAATCAGTAATTGGAACTAATGGATTATCTTCCTTGACATCTGGAGTTTTGGAAACTCCATATACAGAACAAGATGATGCATAAATAAATTTTTTTACTCCGTTTTTTTTTGAAATTCTTACTAAATGTTTAAAACAATCATAATTAATCTCTTTTGAAATTGTGGAATTAAGATCATAAGAGGGATCATTAGATATGCATGCTAGATGTAAAACTACATCTACATTGTTTTCATTAATTACTTCCTCAAATTTTTCCAAATTTCTTAAGTCAAAGAAAAAGTTTTTTAATTTATTATTTTGAAGATTTAATAAATGATCCGATCCATAAAAAGATACATCGTAATTAATAATATTTACGTCAGTATTTTCTAGCAGTCTGAAAATAAGTCTTGAACCAACATATCCAGAACCACCTGTAATTAAAATATTTTTCATAAAAACTTATATAATTAAAATTAATAATAATGTAACTATAATTGTCGTAAATATGAAAAAAAAAATTATTGTAACTGGTGGAGCAGGATTTATTGGAAGTCATTTATGCGAATACCTAGTCAAAAAAAATAATATTGAAAAAGTAATCTGTATCGATAATTTTGAAGATGGCTCATTAAATAACCTCAAAAATATTATCAAAAATAAAAAATTATTAATAAAGAAAGTAGACATAAGAGATAAAAAGAAATTAGCTAAAGTATTTAGTAAAAAAATAGATACAATCTTCCATCTTGCAGCGCAATCTGATATTGTTCCATCAATAGAAAATCCTGTAGATTATTTGGAGACAAATTTTAATGGAACATTAAATATTTTAAATTTAATGAACAAATTCAAAATTAAAAAAATAATATATGCAGCTTCTTCATCTTGTTACGGAATTCCAAAAAAATACCCAACAAACGAAAATGAAAAAATCGAGACAAAATATCCTTATGCGTATTCAAAATACATAGCTGAAACACTTATACAAAGTTGGTCAAAAATTTATAAGATTAATTACATATCTTTAAGATTGTTTAACGTTTATGGAACAAGATCAAGAACTAATAATGCTTACGGAGCAGTTATAGGAATTTTTTTAAAACAAAGTCTGAAAAAAAAAAGTTTAACTATTGTTGGGAATGGTAAACAGAAAAGAGATTTTGTAAATGTTAAAGATGTAGCAAACGCCTTTTATAAGGCTATGATTTCAAAAAAATGGAATGAAATTTACAATATTGGTTCTGGTAAACCTCAAACGATAAACTACCTTGCAAAACTAGTTGGTGGCAATAAAATTTATTTGCCTAAGAGGCCTGCAGAACCTAATCAAACTTTTGCTAATATTGAAAAAGTTAAAAAAAATCTCAAATGGCATCCTAAAGTAAATTTTGAAATAGGTATCAAAGAAGTATTGAAAAACAAGTTATATTGGAAAAATGCTATTTTATGGGATAAAAAAAAGATAGCCAAAGCAACAAAAATTTGGTTCAAATTATTATCATAATAAATTTATTTTAAATCAAAAAATTTTTTTATATTAAAAATAATATAATTTATTTCTCTTAAAGTTAATTTCTCACTGATTGGTAAGCTCAAAATTCTTCTTGAAATGGCCTCAGTATTTATTAATTTTACTTTAAAATTTTTCTTATAATAGTTCATCTTATGTATCGGTTTAGGATAATGTATCTTTGTATCTATATTTTTAGACTTCAAATAACTTCTTAATTTATCTCTTTTTTTAGTCTGAATGATAAAAGTGTGATAAGAGTTTTTATAATATTTAAATTCAGGTTCTATATAAACTAAATTTTTTAAATTCTCGTAATAAATTTTAGCTATTAATCTTCTTTTTTTTATTACATTTCTGTTTAAAGTTTTTAATTTTAAATTAAGTATACCAGCTTGTAAATTTGATAACCTCATGTTGTGAGATGGAAAATCACATTCATCACGATGTGGATGACCGTTAATTCTCGCTTTTCTTAACCAATCAAATGTTTTCTTATTTTTAGTTACAATCATGCCACCATCGCCTAGTGCTGATAAATTTTTAAGGGGATGAAAACTGAAACATCCAATATCTCCAAAATTACCAACATGCTTATTTTTAAATTTAGAACCAATAGCTTGAGCACAATCTTCAATAATTTTTAATTTATTTTTTTTAATAATTGGCATTAATTTTTCAAAATTAACTGGCGTGCCTTGAATATGAACAAGGATAATAGCCTTTGTTTTTTTTGAAATTTTTTTTTTTTAAATCATTTTCATCAATTGTAAGATCATTTTTGATATCACAAAAAATTGGCTTTAAACCATTTAATAAGATTGAATTAACAGTTGCTACATATGAATGGGCAACAGTTAATACTTCATCATTTTTTTTTAAATTTAGAGATTTTAAGGCTAAATACAATGCTGAAGAGCCACTATTAACGGAGACAGCATATTTTGATCTAGTATATTTTTTAAAATTTTTTTCAAATTCCTTTATTGTATTTCCCTCGGGATCTGCAAACTCACTATTTCTGCAAATTTCATTTAATATTTTATAATATTTTTTTAAAACAACCGAATTTGTTTCTGACAAATTTACATAACTAATTTTCATAGATTAATTTAATGTTTTTATTAGATTGATAATTAATATAATTTATTATTATATAATATTCTCATAAAATAAACTAATTTATTCTCATTAGATGCAAAATAAATTATTCACGTCAAAATATATTTTGAATAATAGTTATTTTTCTTTAATTAAAAGAAAATTAAAAATTATTTTTTTTTTTTTTAAAAGTTTTTTTTTCTGTATTGTACTTTTATCAAAAATTAGAAATAATACTTATATTTGCTATCATCATTCCTTTGGTCACAAAATTCTTTGTCTAGAAGGTTTTATTAGAAAAGATTTTAAAAAAGAGAAACTAGACCTAATTAATATATCATACTCAAAAAGAGATAATAAATTTTTACCACTTATATATAAAAATTATTATAATATTTTGTACTCATTTCATTCAGACAGCCTATTAAATTGTGAGATAAATTATCTTGTATTAAGAAAAATAATTTTTTTTTATTGTAAGCTTCAAAATCATAAAATTTTTACATATGAAAATTTAATTGATGATCAAAAAAATCATAAACTATTTAACAAGACAAGATTTTATTCTCATGAAAAAAAAAATATTACTAAGCAAAATCAAGTTTTGTTTTTTGAAAACTTGAGTCAAAAAAAACTAAATTATTACTTTCCAGAGGAGATAAAATTTAAAATATTAAAATTATTAAAGGAAAAAGAACTTAGCATAGCAAGTAAGAAAGTTTTTACATTTTCATTTAGGAAGATGGTTTTTTATAATAAAAATATAAAAAAAAAAATTAAAGAAAATGATGATTATTTTGATGTATTAAGAAGTAGTTTTGTAAATCAAAAAAATTATATAAAATCTATTAATTATTTATCTAAAAATAAAAAAAATTTTCTATTTGTAGAAAATCTTGATAAAAATTTTAAACCATTAATAAATAATAAAAATAATAATATATTTTTCTACAACGATAGTGACAAATATTACAAAGAAATATCAATATTTAATTATTTTACAGAACATACTCGTATTATTCAAAATACAGGTGGAATGATTTTATCTAAATTGATGAAAACTAGAGTCATCATCAGTGACTTTTTTCCATTTTGTAACGGAAATCCAGGTGGTAGGTATATAATTATATTTCCATCAATTAAATTAAAAGAGAAAAAATTAAATCTTAAAAAATACGTAAATTCGACATTTTTTTTTGGGAAAGGTTTTGATAAAATAGACCATTCAATCATTCCAATCCATGAAAATAAAATATTACAAGTGATTAAAGATGAGAAAAATATTAACAAAAAAAAAATAACATTCCCAAAAGACTCTATGATTAAATATAGAAAACCAATAGTGTTTTATTAAATTGATATGTATAAATTTAAAAAAAAATGAATCAAAAAAAAATTATATTTTTAGGGGAAAAACCTTTGGCTCTAAAATGTCTAAAAATTTTATGTAAAAAAAAAAATATCAAGATAATTGGATTAGTAACCAGAAAAAAAGGGAATTTTTGGTGGGAACAAGAAAAGTTAATCAATTTTGCAAAACAAAACAATATTAGAATTATTAAAAAAGAAATTCTGGAGAATTTAAAAGCTGATTTGCTAATTTCTGTATTATATCCTTTCATATTAAATAAAAAAATTTTGATGAATTCAAAACTTAGTGTAAATCTACATCAAGGACCGTTACCTGAATTAAAAGGAAAATATTCAAATTATCATTGTATTATGAATAATATGAAATATTTTGGGTCAACATTCCATGTGATAGACTCAAAGTTAGATAGTGGTGAAATTATAGAAAAAAAAATATTTAAAGTTAGTGAAACCGATACGGCAATTGAACTTTATGAGAAAAATGATCAAGTAGCTTTTGATATCTTCAAAAGAAATATTAATAAAATCTTAAATTTTAAATTCAAAACTTTTAAACAACTAAAAAGTAAAAATAGCAAATCATACAGCATTAATTCGATAAAAAATGAAGTCAAAAATATTAAAAATAAAAAAAAATTATGGAACTTAGTAAGAGCAAATGAATTTCCTCCATTCAGTCCTGCATTTATTAAGTACAAATCAAAAAAAATATATCTTATAACAAATCCCAAGATACATTTTGATAAAGAAAAATAAATATTTATGAAAAAAAATTTGAAATTTTCTGAAAAAATTTACAATTTAGAAAATCTAAAAAAAATTTTAATCAAGAAAAAATTTAGTCTTTGTCACGGTGTATTTGACGTATTGCACATTGGTCATATCAATTATTTTAATGAGGCTAAGAAAATTGGAGGTACACTTGTAGTATCTGTTACTGACGATAAGTTTGTTAACAAAGGCCCTGGCAGACCATATTTTAAAATCAAAGAAAGAATTCAAATGATAAGTAATTTATCTTGTGTGGACTATGTTTTGATAAACAAAGATAAAACTGCAATTAATCTTATCAAAACACTTAAACCCTCGTTTTATGTAAAAGGTCCAGATTATAAAATTAATAAAAACGATGTAAGCAAAAATATTTATAAGGAAAACAGAGAAGTTAGAAAAAATGATGGTAAAGTTCACTACACAAATACTGAACTATTTAGCTCAACAGATTTGTTAAATAATTTTTTTGAAGATCAAAATGAAACCGTTAAAAAATTTTTTTCAATTATAAAATCAAAAACAAATTACGATAATTTAAGCAGCAAGTTGGACAAACTAAAAAATTTAACAATTTTAGTAGCTGGAGATAGCATAATAGATGAATATATTTTTGCAAATCCACTAAACAAATCTGCAAAAGATACTATTTTAAATTTTAAAATATCAAATACTGAAAAGTATATAGGTGGAGTTTTGTCTGTTGCAAATAATGTTAGCAATTTTTGTAAAAAGGTTATTCTGATAACAAGCTTAAGTAAAGAGACTACAATAGTTAATTTCATAAAAAAAAAATTAAATAAAAACGTCGAACTCTTTTTCACAAAAGAAAATTCGTCTAAAATAGTAAGAAAAATTAGACTTATTGATAAATCAAGTAATCAAAAACAAATTGGTATGCATGAATATTCTGATGAGAATTTTAATTCTCAAGAACAAAAAAAATTAATAAATATAATTAAAAAAAAATAAAATTAGCAAATGGAATAATTATCTCTGACTTTGGACATGGAGTGGTATCAAAAAATATATTAAGTCTAATTAAAAAATATAAAAAAAAAATTATTGCAGCTAACTCTCAAATTAATTCAACAAATATTGGATATCACTCTTTAAGTAATTTCAAAAACATCGATTGTTTGACAATGAACTATTTTGAATTGCAACATGAAACAAGATCTTACAATGAGAATATTAAAATGTTAGCTAGAAATTTATCAAGAAAATTAAATATAAAAAAAATATATGTTACAAATGGTTCTAATGGATCATTGCTGTATAATAAAAAACTTAATAAATATACGTCTGCACCTGGACTTAAATTTAATGTTGTCGACAGAACTGGGTCTGGTGATACTTATTTTGCCTTAGCGGCACTAAATAACTTTATAGAAATGAAAGATGAAGAAAGTATATTTTTATCTACTATTGCAGCATATTTTAACCTTCAAAGTTTTGCCAATAAAAAACAAACAAGTCTTAACGATTTTAAAAAGTCTATTTTTTATATTTTAAAGTAAAAATTATAAAAAACTAAATTATTAATTAATTTATAATTTATAAAATGAGAAATTTTAAAAAAAAGAAATTATTAAGCATTATAATTAAGTAGCACAATAAAGCAATTAATGCTAAAATTTTAATTTTAACATGAAAAAAAAAAATTCCATTAATGGTCAATATTTTAATCAAGAAGAGTTAAAGGAAATAAATTTTAAAAAATGTGGAAAAAATGTTCTAATTTCAAAACTTTGTACAATTATTAACGCTAATAAAATAGAAATCAAAAATAATGTGAGAATAGACGACTATTCAGTGATTATTGGAGGGGAAAACTCCAATCTTCTTAAACTAGGTTCTTATGTGCATATTTCATCTTTTTGTTTTTTAAACGCAAAACTTGGGATAGAAATGAAGGATTACTCTGGAATAGGACTTGGAGTAAAAATGTTTACAATTAATGACGATTTTAGTGGAAGAGGTATGACGAACCCAACAACTCCAAAAGGTAAAAAGAAACTAAAAACTGGTTCAATAGTTATTGGTAAAGCAGTGAATATAGGTGTTAACACTACAATTATGCCTGGGACAAAAATAGGAAATTATAGTTCGGTAGGAAGTTATAGTTTTGTTACTGGAATACTAAAAACAGGTTACGTTTATTATGGAAATCCAGTCCAACCATTATATAAAAAATTTAGCAGGTTGAAGGAATTGATTAAAAGCCGTAATTAATGAAATCTGATAATATTGAAACTCAAGTTATTAAGCTTGTAAATAAAACACTTTCAAAATATAGAAAAAAAATTTCAAAAAAAGATGTAAATGTTAAGCTATATAACGAGGGTATGATAGACTCTTTAGATTATATAAGAATATTTAACGATGTTGAAAAAGAATTTAAAATAAAAATTGACATAGGACTTCTTGATATAAATTTTTCAGTATTATCTATTAAAAAAATTATTCTTAAAAAGATTTTAAAAAAGTAGCACAATGAGGAATAAAAAATTTAAAATTGGATTGTTTGGAATTAATTCTGACAGTGGTTTAAGTCTCACAACTGCAAAAGAAAAATGGAAAGCAGATTTAAATGAAATAAAAAGATTAATTAAATATTGTGACAAAAATTTAGATTTTATTTTACCACTATCCAAATGGAAAGGATGGGGAGGAAAATCTGACCCTAATGCTCTATCTTATGAAACTTTAACTTTTGCAAGCTATTTTGGTGCAATTACAAAACAACTATATTTTTTTTCAACTATACATGTACCATTCATTCATCCAGTTTATGCAGCTAGAGCCTTGGCTTCAAATCATAAATTCACTAACGGAAGAGTTGGTTTAAACATTGTGTGTGGGTGGAATCAATCAGAATTTAAAATGTTTAGAAATAATGATAAAATTTATAATGATAAAAATAGATACAAATATGGTTATGAATGGTTAAAAATATTTACTGAGCTAACTAGTTATAGTAAGAAAAGTGTAAATTTTAAAAGTAATAACTTTGATATCAAAGAAGGGTATTGTAATCCAAAAATTGATAGAAAAAAATTTAAAATAGTCTCTGCAGCTTACTCAGAAATGGGTAGAGATTTTGCTCTAAAAAATTGTGATTATTTATTTACCATGTTCCAAGATTTTGAAAAAACTAAAATAAGAAACAAAATTATTTTAAATGAAGCAAAAAAAGAGAAAAAGCATATTGAATTACTTACACCTATCCATATAATATGTAAGAGCTCGGATAGTGAAGCAAACGAATTTCATAAATATTATTCAGAAAAAAAACAAGATACTCAAGCAACTGATAACTTCATTTTAAACGTTGCTAAAGCAAAAAAAATGTCACTTTACAAAATTATGAAAAAAAAATCGGATATTATTGCTTCATCATGTGGTTCGGCAATAATAAAAGGAAGTCCAAAATCTGTAGCTGAACAATTGAGAGAGCTTAAAAATGTAAAATTTTCAGGTGCTGCTTTCAGTTTTGTTAATTATTATGATGAGTTAAAGTATTTTAAAGAAAAAGTATTATCTTCAGGTGTTCTTAAATAATATTTGATTTTATTTTAACTTTATCCAACTTGCCATTTTTATTAATAGGAAATTTATTATAAAAGATAAATTTTTTAGGAATCATATAATAAGGAAGTTTTTGGTTCAAAAAGTTTTTAATATTCTCATCTAAATGCTTTTTATTAGATATTTTAGTATTTAGTTCAATTGCAGCTATTAATATTTTTTCATAATTATCTACATATTGTACAAAGACAAAACAATTTTTTACAATTTCAGATTTTCTTAATTTAGTCTCAATTTCTAACATTTCAATTCTATAGCCTTTAATTTTTTCTAAAGTGTCAGATCTTCCTTTTATAAAAACCAGTTTTTGTTTTTTCTCTGCTATGTCACTAGTGTTATATGTCCATTTTTTATTTGTTTTAAAAAACTTATTTTTATTTAAAATTTTATTCGAATAACCATTAACTACCATTGGTCCTTTTATGTTCAGCTCGTTTTTATTATTAAAAAAATAATTTACATTAGCAAAGTTTTTTCCAATCGGCACTATTCCTTTTTTTTGTATAAGATTATAATCTTTCTTTTTGTACTTGTAAGAAAAAACCCATGGAGATAGCTCAGTACTGCCATAACAGTTATATAAATCAGACTTAGGATAAGTTTCAATTAAGTAATTTAAAATATCAGTATAAAAAGTTTCTCCACACATAATAACTTTTTTTACATATAAATTTTTTTGATTTTTATTATAATTTTGAATTCTATTTATATTTGAAGGAACCGTAATAAGCACATTAACATTATTTCTCTTCATATGATCTGTAAAAAGAAAAGTATCTTTCAAAGATAAAGCTGGAGAAATAGTATTTTTGTTAAATAAACAAGGCAATAATATATTTAGAATAATTACGAAAGAATTATCATGATAGTCACCAAAAACGTAATCTGTTTTATTTGAATAAAGATTTTTCAATTGACCATGAAAACTTGATATAAAATTTTTATTCGTAATGTTTATAGCTTTGGGTTCTCCAGTTGAACCAGAAGTAAAAAAGGTCATGGCATGATCATCATCTTTATGATCAATCTTTATTCTTTGATTTATTTCATTTGTTTTTAAAATTTGATTAAATGTAAATAGATCAATTTTTCTCTTTTTAAAAAAATTCTTAATAGAAATTGATTTATATGAATTAATTTTATCAATTAGTATTACATCTGGTTGTATGGAATTACTCATAGATATTATTCTCTCTAAAGGTGTATTCTTATTAATCTGTATCCAAATATTATTAGTAATTAAAATTGAAGTAATGATTGAGTAATTTTCAAATGACTTGTCAGAAAGAAGAAAAATTTTATTTTGATATGGTTTAGGAAAAAAACTACTAAATACTAAAAATTTTAAAACTATTTTCTTTAAATCTTGAAATGTTTTAAAATAATTATTGTTTGCAAAAAAAATTTTATTACTTTTTAAATTATTTTTAATTTTAGAATAAAATTTTTTTGCTATCATTATGTTTTGTAATTTTTTTGAATGTATAAAACTACAAGATTTTTATTTTCCACTCTATAAAAAGGCGACATTACATGATGGTCAGCACCAATAACTATTGGGTTTTTATATTTTTTACTAATAAAATAACCCATTGCAGCATATTCAGCTCCTTGTGATACCAACATTTCTTTTTGTTGTTCTTCAGTTAGATTCGGGTACCAATTTTTATAAATTTTTTTTCTACTTTCTAATATTTCATTAAATTTTTCCTTATTAATATTTGAATTACCAAAATTAAAATTATTTAATTTTTTTTGAAAATAATTTTTTTTTTTATTCCAATATGTATAGCCACCACAAATATCTAAAAAAGAATTTGAGTTTTGAGTTTTTAAAATTGAATTAATCTTGCTTTGAGTTAATCTAATTTTATTAAGAAAATCTTCTCTAGTAATATTTAATTTCTTAAGATTTTTTTTCTCATATGCCTCAAAGTCACCTACAAGAAGCTCTTGGTCATAATGACACTTTATATTTGAAAAAAAATCTTTAATATTTTTTGTATTATTAAGAATATTTTTAGCAACTAACCCGATATCTTCATTAAGTTTTTCAAAAGTAAAACTATAAAAATTTTCTTTTAAAGTTGTGTGGGAATAATCTGGGCATACTGGTGAAATCACACTAATATTTTCACTATTTTTTCTACATTTAATCAATAAAGAAATAAAATCTTTAAAAATTTCATTTGAAGGATACTTTATTTTTGTATTTTGAAAAAATTGTTGAATCTCTAAAAACAAATGACTTTTTTTTTCTTTTTCTATTATTTGAGTATATTTTGAGTAGATTTTATTCAACTGATCAAATTTTTCATTATTTAAAAAAATAATACTGGAAAGACTTAATCTTAAACTTTTGATTGTGGGTAAATTTAAAGCAATTCTTCCATTTTTAATTTCAAAATTAAATTTCTTATTTTTTGATTTGATATATTCATAAAGTATTTGATTTCTATTAATAATTTTATAATCCTTAAAATTTGATTTAAATATTTCAAATTCATTTTTAACGTTTTGAATTTTTTGTTTATCCACAATATCGAATATTTCTTCATCGATATCTGACATGTTTAACCTGTTATTTAAATATCCAACAATTTTTTTACTATTTTTTCGAGATATTAATAAATTTTGCTCAAAAATTCTTTTCGACTCAAGATAATTCATTTTATTTTTGGTATAATTTTTTCACTTAAAATTTTCATTGAATTTTTAGATAAATTTTTTGATTTCCAGTGCTCGCCTACATACAAAAGAGTGTCAAACTTCCCAACAATACCTCTTAATGATTCAATTTCATCTTTGACTTTTATCTCATCACCACAAATTACAAGTCTTTTTAGAAGTTTGTTGGTAGTTATATCTTTTAAATTTTCTTTCTCATTTTCTCTCACTATTTCTAATCTGTTATATTTTTTTAATTTTTTTAAAATTTGATCAACCATAAGATAAAATGGGCCTTTTTTTGAAAAAACATATTCATCTATAATTCTTTTATTTTTATTTACAAAAATCATTCTTGCTAATCTCCAATTCTGATTTTTAAATTTATTTTGTTTTATAATTTCTCCATGAACTTTTAGCTGTTTATTATGGAGGAAATTTGAGCTAACTAAATTCCATTTTTTTTTACATAAACCAATTAGAGAACTTTTTTTTGCACTTAAAGAAGTAACAATAATTTCTGGAAAAGGTTTTTGAAATGGCTTTTGGACAGTGCCAATTGAAAGTTTTTTGTCATAAGTTTTTTTTGTAGAAATATTCCAGAATTTTCCTTTTAAATTGTAAGGGGGGTTTGTCGTCCATAATTTTAATATATGTGATATGGATTCCATAAACATCTCTTGCCTATTTTTTTCAAGTGTTCCATAAATTTCCATGTCGGAGACTAAGCTACCTGGGCCTATTCCAAAAATCATTCTTCCTTTAGACATATGATCCAACATCGATATATTTGAAGCAACTGTTACAGGGTGGCTATTTGGAAGATTAACTGTTCCAGTGCCTAATTTGATATTTTTGGTTTTTGAGATTATATTTGATATGAACAAAGTATTTGACACTATTTTTTCATAATTATCTGTGACATGCTCTCCAATGAGCACCTCTCTAAAATTTAACTTATCAGCATAAATAATTGCTTCCTCATCATATTTAAGAGTTTGCCACAATGATAATTTTTTTGGATGTATGGGAAATGTAAAGTATCCTAAATTCATCTTTGTAGGCTTATACAAAATTTGATTACATTATCAAGTTGAGAATCATTCTCAACTTGACAATTATGTAATAAATCCTGTAAAGAGCACGACTAATGAATAAACTCTCTAATTATAAAAAAACTTTAAAAAGAGATGGTACAGTATTAATTGATGGGATTTCGAGTTTTTTTGAAGAGTCGGATTTTAATTTATTAGAGGAATTGCTAAATAAATTACCAAAAGAATTCGTAACTATTGGTGATGCTGGAGAAAAAAATAGTGTTACAGTATCTAGAATAATGACTGATGTAGATAAGCCAAAAATAGTTAATTCAAAAATATCAAAAAAGATACTATCAATATTAAATCGAAAGTATTTAAAGAAACTTAAATATATTACAGGTAAAAATAAAATTTTTATTAGACGTGCACAACTCAATATAATGGGAAAAAATTCCTTTGTAGGTTATCATCTTGATACAGATAGTAATCCAGATTATTTATATGCTGTTGTTTTGCAATTTGGGACTGATTTTAAGGGAGGAGAGTATAGAGTGCATAAAAATAATAAATATACAGACTATATGCCTAACTTAAAATCTGTAATAATTAGTGATTGTAATCTACCTCATGAAGTCAGAAAAGTTAAAAAAGGGAAAAGATCATCTTTTGTATTTTTTTTAAGTTCTCATAAAAATAAAAACAAAAGAATTCATTAACAGTGATACAGGCAGATTATAGTAAAATACCAGGGAAAATTTGGCTTAATGGAAAATATATTCCAACTAAAAATGCCAATATACACATTCTTAGTCACAGTATTCATTTTGCGTCAGCAGTATTTGAAGGAATAAGAGTTTATAACTATAAAGCATTTCTATTAGATAAACATTTAAAAAGGTTTAAAAAATCTTCAAATATTTTAGATTATGAAATTCCATTTAAAATAAATAAATTAAAAAATATTTGTAATAAAATCATTAAGCTAAATAATCTTAAGAACGGTTATCTAAGACCTATTGCATGGAGAGGAACTGAGTCTATGGCCCCAACTAATCTAAAATCAAAAATTGGAGTTGCTATCGCAGGTTGGGATTGGCCTGTATACTACAGTAAAAATGCAAAATTAAATGGTATAAGTTTGTGTGTCAGTAATTGGAAAAGACCTCCTAAAGACACTTCCCCAGGTGAAAGTAAATGCTCTGGATTATATCAGATATGTACTTTAGCTAAACATGATGCAAGCAGAAGAGGATTTGATGATGCTTTAATGCTTGATTTAAATTCAAATATTACAGAAACAACAAGTTCTAATATTTTTTTCATAAAAAATAAAAAAATTTATACACCAAAAATAAGAAATTTTTTAAATGGAATTACAAGACAAACGGTAATTAGTTTAATAAAAAAAAATAAAATAAACTTTTTAGAAAAAGATATTAAAATAAACGAATTAAAGTCATTTGAAAGTGCCTTTATTACTGGAACTGCATGTGAGATAACTCCAATTAGTAAAATAAATAAAAAAAAACTTAACTCAAAAAATATATTTATCTTAAAATTAATGAACGAGTTTGATAAAATTACTAAAGGGAAATAATGTTTAACATTGAAAATTTTGATAAAAATGGAGCTTGCTGGCCTTTTAAAATTAAACAAGATTTAGGAAATCTTGAAAAAGAATATTTTGAGTTTCAAAAATTAGCTGAAAGTAATCTTGGACATCCAGTAAGTCTTAAACCTAATTTATTATCAACTTTTTTTGATAAATTGTGTTTTGATGAAAATGTAATTTCAAAGGTTAAACAAATTATTGGTGATGATATTTATATTTGGTCTTCAGCTATCTTTGCTAAACTACCTGGGGAAGGTAAGATAGTTAGCTATCACCAAGACAATCCATATTGGCAATTATCGACAAATAATGTTGTTTCGGCATGGATTGCTCTAACGGAAAGTAAAAAAACATCTGGTGCATTGGAAGTTGTACCGGGATCTCAAAAAAATGGTATTTTGAAAGATCTGGACGTTAAAAATGCAAGGGAGTCATATTTAAAAGGCGAAAAAACAACAGTTGATAATGACTTATTATCTTATAATCAAAATTTAAATGAGTACACAAAGATTAATACTCCAGTCGCAATAGAATTAGAACCAGGGGAATTTTCTATACATCATGTAAATACAGTTCATGGAAGTGGTATAAATAACTCAAAAAAACCAAGGATAGGTTTTGCAATTAGATATGTTACATCAGATACAAAACACTTAATAGAGAAATCAGGAGACAGCGCCTTACATGTTTGTGGTAAAAAGAATTCATATTTTTCAGATGAAGCAAGACCAGATAAAAACTTTAGCAAAAAAGCTATTGAAATGCATAATTACTCCATGAAATCTGCAGGTGCTTTTGGAAATAAAAAATATGTGTGATAGTATTAAAATTTAAATCTAAAAAAATTTTTTTTGAAAAATATTTCGTACATTGTCAAAATTTTAGTAAGTCTTTTTTTTTATTTTTATTATTATTTTAAAATTGCATTATTTGATAAAGAAATAAAAATTTCAAAACATATATTTATTAATCAAAATTTTAGTTTTGGTCATCAGCTTATTGCATATTTAGCTTTAAGCAATTTTGAAGAAAAACAAAGTAAAAATGATATTGTTGTATTTGAATTTTTTTTAAGTGAAAGAAATAATTTATTCTTGAATAAGTTTTTTCACAATTTAACATTTAAAAAAATATTAAAATCTAATCATTCATTCTTAATTAATTTAGCATCTACAGTCTTTTTAAATGTTATTAAAAAAAAATATGGAAACAAAGTAATTTCTTACGAAAAATTAGTGGAAATAACTAAAAGTAAATTTTTAAAAAAAGAGGATTTCTTCGCAATTTTATATGACTATAAATCAAAAAAATATAAAAAATATGGAAACTTCTATTGGGTGGATAAGCTTTTACAGAAACTACAACTTAAAAAATTGAAAAAAAAAAAAAGAATTTAAATTCATTTTTGAAAGGATAAAGAGTAAATACAAAATTAAAAATAAAGTTGCATCAATTATTTTTAGAAATATTTATGGTGATGAAGAATATGACCAAATAAGAGACTTTGACTTAAAAAAATACGAGAATGCAATAAGATGGCTTGTTAAAAAAAATTACAAGGTAATTAACCATAATAAAAAATATGATCAATTTTTTTCAAAAATACCTGGGACTATAAATTTATCTCAGATAAAGCTGAAAAATTTTGAGAGTAATTTTTTGAATTTAATTATTTTGATGTATTCAACATTAACAATAACTCAACACTCTGGTATACATATTTTTCCTGCTCTTTTTGAAAATAAAGTCATTATTTGTGATGGATTTCCTTTTTGCCATGGAGCTACTGGAAAAAATTCATTTATTTTAAATAAAAACTTATTTTATAAAGATAAGCTAATTAAACCTTCCTATATGAAATATCATAAAGGTCCTTTTTTCGGAAATATTAAGAAAAATTATAAATTAAAAAATAACAATGAAAAACAAATTTTAAATGCAGTTCAAATGAAAAAGTTTAAAAAAATAAAAAGTTTAAAAAAATCAATTCTATATTTTAGAAACAACTACATTTTTGAATAAATAATATAAATTGAAAAAATTAAATTTAAAAATTTTTTTCAGTACATAAATCAAGCCTATTTTAGCATCATCCATTTTAAGATTTTTGAGGTTTCATATCAGCTTTTTTGATATCGGCAACTCTTACTGTTTTCTTCAAAGTTCCTGTTAATTTTTTGTGCATACTATTTCCTTTTCTAATTTATCAAAAATTTTAATCGCAACCTTTTTGTTTCCAATCTTCGAGTAATGAGCATGGTCAACAAAATCTTTATCAGAGGAATTTTCAAATAATTTAGAAATATCATAGCTAAATTCAAAATTCTTCAGATTTGGTTTTACATCTTTATAAAAGCTTTTAAATGCATCCCAAAAATTTTTGTTAAACATAGAATTTGGTCTTCCTGCAAATCCATAAGTATCTTTAATTCCATTCAAAGTGTTAGACTCGTCTTGAGTTGGATTATTTTTATAAAACAATACTGGTTGCAAAAAGTGAAAATACTTTATCTCATTTTTTTTAGATAATACAAATGATGCATTTGTATAATAAGGTAATTTTGTTAAAGATATACTATTATATGATTTTAGATTTTGAAAACTCTCGCCATTTAATTTATACGGAATTCCCTCATCAATATAATTTTTAATTAAATCAAAAATTAAATTT
>MDTG01389613.1_pt1 | contig 24939 bp, 19 predicted proteins | sample 811421 | NCBI WGS metagenome assembly MDTG01 (sample SAMN05326645, study PRJNA326480) | marine metagenome | isolation source: seawater | place: Pacific Ocean: South East | collected 2011 | reverse complement strand
TACGAGGGGGCATGCAGCCCCTTCTTTTATTAGTTATGCTAAGTAAAGAGAAAGTACAAGAATTAATTGACGACTTCATTTCTGAGAATGATACAGTGTTTTTGGTGTCATTTAAAATGAGCCCATCAAATCAAATAGAAGTTCTAATTGATTCTACCGATGGAATTAGTGTCAAAAACTGTATTGAACTTAGTAGACACATTGAAGGTAATTTTGACAGAGAAGAAGTAGACTTCTCACTGTTAGTTTCTAGTGCTGGATTGAGTGAGCCATTTAAAGTATTTAAACAATACAAAAAGAATATTGGTAAAAACGTAAATGTCTTTCTCAAAGAAGGGAAGAAATTATTCGGCAAAATGATTGACGCTGAAGAAGGAAAAGGTATCACACTTGAAACCATACGAAAAGAAAAAGTAGGAAAGAAAAAAACAAATATTACTGAACAACATTCTTTTAGTTTTGATCAGATAGACAAGACTAAGATTGTTATCTCATTTTAAATAATTAAATAAAGATGAATGCAACTAATCTAATTGAGTCATTTTCAGAGTTTAAAGAATTTAAGAATATCGATCGTGAGACTATGATGAACGTTCTTGAAGATGTTTTTAGAGGTGTTATGATTAAACAATATGGCACTGATGAAAACATTGATGTTATTATAAATATCGACAAAGGTGATTTAGAAATCTGGAGAAACAGAGAAATTGTAGCCGATGCTGATATAGAAGACTCAAATCTTCAAATAGCATACGCGGACGCTATTAAAATTGAGCCTGATTTTGAGATTGGAGAAGAGGTTTCAGAACAAGTTTTCTTAGAAGATTTTGGAAGAAGACAAGTGCTATCATTGAGACAAACACTTACATCAAGGATCTTAGACCTTGAGAAAAAAGAAGTTTTTGACAGGTATGAAGATAGGATTGGTGAAATTATAAATGGTGAAGTTTATCAGGTTTGGAGAAACGAAATTTTAATTTTAGACGGAGAAGAAAATGAATTAATTCTACCAAAGTCTGAAGCTATTCCAAGTGACTTTTTCAAGAAAGGCGATACAGTCAGAGCTGTAGTTAAGAGTGTTGAGATGAGAAATCACAATCCATTAATTATTCTTTCAAGAACTGCTCCAGAATTTTTAGCTCGTCTCTTTGAACAAGAAGTACCAGAAGTTTTTGATGGATTAATTACTATTAAGAAAATTGTACGGGTACCAGGAGAAAGAGCAAAAGTAGCCGTGGAATCCTATGATGAAAGAATTGATCCAGTTGGTGCATGTGTAGGAATGAAAGGTGCACGAATTCATGGAATTGTAAGAGAGCTAAGAAATGAAAATATTGACGTTATCAACTATACAGATAATATTCAGTTATTTATCACTAGATCTCTAAATCCAGCTAAAGTTTCATCAATTCAATTGGATGAAGATACAAGTAAGGCGGATGTTTATTTACATCCAGATCAAGTATCTTTAGCAATTGGAAAAGGTGGATTTAATATTAGATTGGCGAGTATGCTTACAGGCTACGAAATAGATGTTTATAGAAACATTGATGCAGCTGATGATGATGTTGAATTAACAGAATTTACAGACGAAATAGAAGGATGGATTATCGATGAATTAAAATCTATTGGATGCGATACAGCAAGAGATGTCATTAAGTTAGATATAGACGATCTTGTTAAGCGTACCGATTTAGAAGAAGAGACTGTTAATGAAATCCTAAGTATTTTAAAAGCAGAGCTCGAATAACTTTAAATTAAATTATGTCAGGAGTGTCACAAAGACTATCAAAAGTTGCTAAGGAATTTAATGTAGGTGTAGATACTATTTTAGATTTCTTAGAAAGTAAGGGTATAGATAATTTGAATAGAAATTCAAAAATATCTCCTGAAACATATGAAGTGCTAGTTGATGAGTATCAACCAGATAAAAAGGTCAAAGCTGAAGCAAAAGAATTAAAGAAAGCAGAAGATGATCTGAAGCCAAAAGTTAAGAAGGAAATAGAAACGGTTAAAGTTGAATCACCTAAGATTGAGGGACTCAAAATTGTGTCAAAAGTTGACATTACTCCAACTAAAACCGTTGATTCTGAAGTTAAGGAAAAAGAGTTAGAGCCTGAAAAAGTAGATGCCCCTAGATTAGAGAAAGTAGATGATAAATCTTCAAAAAACTCTGAACCAAAGGTTGTTGAGGAAGTAAAAACTGAACTAAAAGATTCAGCCCTTGAAGATAAAAAAGAAGAGGAAACTAACGAAGAAAAGAAAATTGATGAATCATCAATCATACGTGGAAGAGCAAAGAAATTAGATGGTCCAACTTTAGTGTCACCTGAAAAAATTGATTTAACAAAGTTTCAAAAACCTAATAAGAAAACACCAGTTGCATCATCTTCGGCAAACGTAGAAACGAAGAAAAAAAGAAAACGAGTTTCAACTTCTTCTGGAAGTCGAGATAGACGTCCAAGCAGAGGGAATCAAAATTCTACCCCAAGAGTTGAGCTCACTCCAGAGCAAATACAAAAACAAGTAAGAGAAAATCTTGCAAAACTTCAAAGTGGAGGAAAAAATAAAGGAGCTAAACTTAGAAGAGAAAAAAGACAAGCTCGAAAAGAACAGGAAGAAATTAATCTGATTAAATCAGAGGAAGAAAGTAAAACAATTCAAGTAACTGAATTTGTTACTACGGCTGAATTTGCTCAGCTAATGAGTGTAGAGCCAACTCAAATCATTTCAGCATGTTTCTCATTAGGAATGATGGTTACTCAAAATCAAAGACTTGATGCAGAAACACTTTCTATTGTTTCCGAAGAATTTGGATTTACTGTCGAATTTGTTGGGGCTGAAGTACAAGAATCTATACAGCAAGAAGAAGACTCTGAAGAAAACTTAGTCTCAAGAGCACCAATAGTTACAGTAATGGGTCATGTAGATCATGGTAAAACATCTTTACTAGACTACATTAGAGATGCCAATGTTATTAGCGGTGAAGCTGGTGGTATAACGCAGCACGTTGGGGCGTACGAGGTAAATCTTAAAGGAAAGAAAATAACATTTTTAGATACTCCAGGTCACGAAGCCTTTACTGCGATGAGAGCCCGTGGAGCACAAGTAACGGATGTAGTAATTATAGTTGTAGCAGCTGATGATAAAGTAATGCCACAAACAAAAGAGGCAATTAGTCACGCACAAGCAGCTGGTGTACCCATGGTATTCGCTTTGAATAAGATTGATAGAGAAACTGCAAACCCAGATAAAATCAAAGAACAACTAGCTAATGAAAATGTATTGTTGGAAGACTGGGGGGGGAAGTTTCAGTCGCAAGAAATTTCTGCCAAAACAGGCATTGGAATTCCTGAGCTTTTAGAAAAAGTGTTACTTGAATCAGAATTGCTTGATTTAAAGGCCAATCCAGATAAAAATGCTGTTGGAACGGTTATTGAAGCTTCATTAGATAAGGGTAAAGGATATCTTACAACTATTTTAGTTGAATCTGGAACTTTGAAAGTAGGAGATTATTTATTAGCAGGATGTTTCTCTGGTAAAGTAAAAGCCTTACTTGATGAGAGAGAAAATAAAATGGAGGTTGCGGGACCATCTACTCCAGCTGTTCTATTAGGATTAAATGGAGCAGCACAAGCAGGTGATAAATTCAACGTGATGGATGATGAACGTGAAGCTAAGAATATTGCCGCAAAAAGAATGCAGCTTCAAAGAGAGCAAGGTGTAAGAACACAAAAACACATCACGCTAGATGAAATAGGTAGACGATTAGCCTTAGGAGACTTTAAAGAATTAAACATTATCATAAAAGGAGATGTTGATGGTTCTATAGAAGCACTTTCGGACTCATTACAAAAACTATCAACCGATCAAATTGCTGTTAATATTATACACAAGTCTGTCGGTCAAATTTCAGAATCAGACGTTATGCTTGCAGCAGCCTCTGACGCAGTAATCATTGGCTTCCAAGTTCGTCCATCTGTCAATGCTAGAAAACTTGCTGAAAAAGAACAAATTGATATTAGATTGTATTCAGTAATCTATAATGCTATTGAAGAGCTTGAAAAAGCAATGGAAGGCATGTTGTCACCAGACATTGAAGAGAAGGTAGTCTGCAACATCGAGATTAGAGAAACATTTAAGATATCTAAAATTGGTACAATCGCAGGTTGTTATGTCCTTGACGGAAAAATAAACAGGAATACCAAGATTCGATTGATTCGAGATGGTATTGTAGTTTATTCAGGTGAATTAGCAACTTTAAAACGTTTCAAAGACGATGTTAAGGAGGTTTCAGCAGGTTACGAATGCGGATTAAGCATCAACAGCTATAATGACATAAAAGTGGGTGATATAGTAGAAGGTTTTGAAGAAGTTGAAGTTAAGAAAACTCTTAATTAGTCTTGCTCCCCTTCGTATAATTCGAAATTCACAACAGATGGAACAATATATGTTCCTCTGTACTTTCTACTGATTTCTTTCTGAACTTTGTAAGCCTCGATTTTAGTTATAAAATCTCCTACTTGAATTTTATAGTAAGGGGATTTAAACTTTAAGTATGTTTTAAGATGAGGAAAATCCTGCGAAAATCTAGCTCTCACTTTTTGTGACTCCTCTCGACTTTGACTTTGGTTGTGATGAATTTGTACTCTAAAGCCGTCTACACCCTTTTTTAAGCTGTTGATTAGAATTTGTTTTGATACCAAACTATCAATTCTACTATCACTTTTTTTATTAATTAATGTATTTTGAGATACAATTGTAGAGCTAATTAAACAAAAACACAAAAAATATAAGGATTTCATATGTCAAATATAACTTATTTATTACTGTAAGTATATGAATTTGAGATTGATATAATACTTAAACGAATCTTTATTTAGAATGAGTATAAATTGCCACAAAAATATAGATTGTAGTACGTAAAAAAATTAAGGAATTTTCTACATTTGTATTCATTAAAAATAGCTCAATTCTTCACTGAATATTATTTTATATATATGGCTAAATTTATTAGATTAGATAGGCATCATCTCCATTCAATTTTCCCATTAATATTATTGTTCACTTTTTTCTTTTTTAATTCTCACTCACAGAATGTTGAGGAGGGAGAAAAGTTATACAAAGCGAATTGTACTGCATGCCATCAAATTGACTCTAAGCTTATTGGGCCTGCTTTAAGAGGTGTAAGTGATAAGTACTCTCAAGAGTGGTTAATAAAGTGGATTAAAAATTCAGCTGAATTAATTGCCTCGGGTGATGCTGATGCGATAGCCATTTATGAGGAGTATAATAAGTCGCCAATGACGGCTTTTCCTTATTTTTCTGATGAGGACGTTATAAATATCTTAGCATATATTGAAGATGCTCCTGCAAAGCAAAAAGTAGCTGTTGCTCCTACTTCAGATGGTGGCGATGTAGTTGATGAAAGCAAAAAAACTGACTATATCATATTAACTATTTCTATAGTTTTATTATTAATTGTAGCTGGATTGTGGAAGGTGAAAAATACTTTGAAGGATATTTCTGGCGAAGAAAGTCAAGACTTCTTTGCAGCTACGGTTTCATTACTTAATTCATATCTTGATAAAAAACCTCTAGTCGTTCTAACTATATTGTTAATTGCTGTATTTGGATTAAATTCTGCCTGGAACCTAATGACAAGTGTCGGTGTAATGCAAGGATATAAGCCTGAACAACCAATAGCATTTTCACATAAATTACATTCAGGGATGAATGGTGTTGATTGTAATTATTGTCATCATTCAGCAAGACACGGAAAATCTGCTGCAATACCTTCAGCTAATGTTTGTATGAACTGCCATACATATATTAGTGAAGGACCTTCAGGAAAAGATGAGATTCAAAAAATCTATGATGCAGTTGGTTTTGATCCTCAGAAAGGGAGATATATTGAAGATTATGAGCAAAAGCCTATCAAATGGGTAAGAATTCATAATTTACCAGATTTAGCATATTTCAATCATGCTCAGCATGTCGTTGCTGGCGGGATAGAATGTCAGGAATGTCATGGACCTATTGAAGAAATGGAAGTTGTAGAGCAGCACTCTGAATTAACTATGGGTTGGTGCATTGATTGTCACAGACAAACCGAAGTAAATGTAGCAGACAACGATTATTATGAGGAGATGCATGCTAAATTTAAGGAGAATCATCCTGGCGAAACATTTAATGTTGAGGCAATTGGTGGTCTAGAATGCGGTAAGTGTCATCATTAAATAAAATAAATTAGTTTAAGATATGACTAAGCAAAAAAAATATTGGAAAGGATTAGCAGATTTAGCAAATGATCCAATTGTTGATAAGCTTAAAGAGAATGAGTTTGTTGAAGATATTCCAGTTGATCATTTTTTGGGAGATGAAAAAAATCTTTCAGAAACAAGCACTTCAAGAAGAGATTTTTTAAAATTTTTGGGCTTCAGTACTGCTGCAGCAACTCTTGCTGCCTGTGAAACTCCTATAGTAAAGTCTATACCTTACGTTATTAAACCTGAAGAAATTACTCCTGGAGTAGCAAATTGGTATGCATCTACTTTTTATGATGGCAATGATTTTGCTAATGTTTTAGTCAAAACTCGTGAGGGTAGGCCAATCTTTATTAAAGGAAATGATTTAAGTTCAGCATCTCCTAATGCAAGAGTTATTTCCTCAGTCTTATCACTCTACGATTCTAATAGACTTAAAGGAGTAATGAAAAATGGAAAGCCTGTTTCGTGGTCAGATGCAGACGCTGAAATTAAAGATAGATTATCAAGTGTTGATGGAGATATTGTTGTATTAACTAACACTATTATTAGTCCAACAACACAATCTATTTTAGATTCATTTACAGAAAAATATAATGCAAAACATATCCAATATGATACTATTTCACATCAAGGAATATTGGATGCCAACTTTGAGTCATTTGGACACCGAGTGCTTCCGACTTATTATTTTGAAAAGGCTGATGTTATAGTTTCTTTTGGTGCTGACTTTTTAGGTAATTTATTTAATAAATCGTTCGAGAAGGAATACATTTTAAATAGGCAGCCTAAAAAAGGAAAAATGTCTCGTCATTTTCAGATTGAATCTAATTTATCATTATCTGGTGCAAATGCAGATGTTAGAATTCCAGTAAGACCATCTGAAAAAATCAACTTATTACAAAATTTATATGATACTTTAAAAGGTAATTCTTCTCCAAATTCAAAATTAAAAGATATTATTCCTGAATTATTAAATGCTAAAGGAAAATCTTTGGTGTTATGTGATTCTAATGAAAAGTCAGTTCAAATAATGGTAAATGCTATCAATACCATTTTAGGCAATTATAATCATACTATTGATATGACTCAGCCATGCTTAATGAAGTCTGGTGATGACAATGCTGTCAATCAGCTAATTAAAGACATGAATGATGGAAAGGTGGGCGCACTAATTATTAGTGGTGTTAATCCATCATATACTCATTCTAACTCTGATGATTTTAATTCAGGTTTAAATAAAGTTTCATTAACAATCTCAACTTCATTAAGCATGGACGAAACATCAACTAATGTTGAATATGTTTGTCCTAATCGTCACTATTTAGAAAGTTGGGGTGATGCAAAAGCTTTCTCTAACCAGGCATCTTTCATTCAGCCTACAATTCAACCCTTGTTTGATAGCAGACAGTTTCAAGATTCTTTATTAGTATGGGCTGGTAATGATGAAAGTTATTATAATTTTCTAAAAAAATATTGGAGAAGTAAAATTTCATGGTCATCCTCTTTACATGATGGAATAGTTGAATTAAATGATACTAAATATCCGGTTACTCCATTTTCTGCAAAGGTAACATCTGTAAGCACTAAGTCGAAAGGTCTTGAATTATCATTGTACCAGTCCAACTCTATTGGAGATGGTTCTCAATCTAATAACCCATGGTTGCAAGAGCTTCCTGATCCAATAACAAGAGCATGCTGGGATAATTATTTGACAATATCGGCATCTACTGCTCGAGAATATAATCTTAAAAATTGGAATATTTCCAATGGAGCACTTAATGGAGATATGGTTAAGTTAACAGTTGGAAATATTGTCATAGAAAACGTTCCAGTACTGATCCAACCAGGTCAAGCTTTAGGTACTCTAGGAATAGCTATTGGTTATGGTCGTACTGCTTCAGGAAAAGTTGGTGATAACGTAGGTGTGAATGTATATCCTCTTGCTGCCAATAGTTGTTACAATATTTCTGATGTTAAAATAGAAAAAACTGATGGAGAGCATGAATTCGCATCAGTTCAGTTACACCACACAATGATGGGTAGAGACCTAATCAAAGAAACAACATTAAGTGAATATCTTCAAAATCCAAAATCTGGTAATGAACCACTTCTATATGATACACATGTAGGTAAATTAGCTCCTGATCAGATAGATTTATGGCAAGCTCATGATCACGAAACTGGTCATTTTTGGAACTTGGGCATTGACTTAACTGCTTGTACCGGTTGTAACTCTTGTGTTGTGGCATGCCACGCAGAAAATAATGTTCCTGTAGTTGGGAAAGAGGAAGTAAGAAAAAGTAGAGACATGCACTGGCTACGAATTGATAGATACTTCTCAAGTGATATGACCAAGGAAATAGCTGAGGACCAAGAAATTGGATCAGTATCTAAATACAAAGCTATGGAAATACCATCAGAAAACCCTGACGTTTCTTTTCAACCAGTAATGTGTCAGCATTGTAACCATGCTCCTTGCGAAACAGTTTGTCCAGTAGCTGCTACAACACATAGTGCAGAAGGTCTTAATCACATGACTTATAACAGATGTGTTGGGACTCGTTATTGTGCAAATAACTGTCCTTATAAAGTGCGACGTTTTAATTGGTTTGATTATGCTGAAAACGATGATTTTGACTATAATATGAATGATGATTTAGGAAAAATGGTCCTTAATCCAGATGTAACGGTAAGAGTACGTGGAGTTATGGAGAAATGTAGTATGTGCATACAAGGAATACAAAAAATTAAACTTGATGCTAAAAAAGAAGGACGTAAAATAACAAATAAAGAGGCATTAGATTCTTGTGCTTGCTCCTCATCATGTCCTACTGGTGCTATTACATTTGGTGATGCTAATGATAAGGAACATTCAGTTACTCAAATGGTTGATGACGATAGAACATATCAATTACTTGATCATTTAAATACAAAAAACTCAGTCTTTTATCAAACTAAAATTAGAAATAGAAAAGCTTAATTAATAAATTATGCAAAAAGAAAGCCCTATAAGAGAGCCGCTAATTCTTGGTAATAAAAGCTACCATGACATTACTATAGATGTAGCAAAACCAGTATTAGCAAAAGCTAATAAATTATGGTGGATTGTATTTGGCATTTCATTAGTATTATTCATTTGGTGGATATTATCCGTAGGATATACAATAGGGACAGGAATTGGTGTATGGGGGTTAAATAAAACAGTTGGTTGGGCATGGGATATCACTAATTTTGTTTGGTGGGTTGGTATTGGTCACGCTGGCACATTAATATCAGCTGTACTATTACTGTTTAGACAAAAATGGAGATTATCCATCAATCGTTCTGCTGAAGCGATGACTATTTTTGCTGTTGTTCAAGCTGGAACATTTCCACTTTTGCATATGGGAAGGCCTTGGCTAGCTTATTGGGTGTTCCCAATCCCAAACAATTTCGGATCTTTATGGGTAAATTTCAATTCTCCTTTATTGTGGGATGTTTTTGCCATTTCTACATATTTTTCTGTTTCGTTTGTATTTTGGTATGTTGGACTTATTCCTGATTTTGCCATGATAAGAGATAAGGTAAATGAAAAGTATTGGCCATTACGTAAAAAGATATACAGTATATTATCATTTGGGTGGAGTGGTAGAGCAAAAGATTGGCAAAGATTTGAAGAGGTATCATTGGTCTTAGCAGGTTTAGCTACACCGTTAGTATTTTCAGTTCACTCAATTGTCTCTTTTGACTTTGCAACTTCTGTAATTCCAGGATGGCATACTACTATTTTTCCGCCATATTTTGTGGCTGGTGCGGTGTTCTCTGGATTTGCTATGGTACAAACTTTATTGTTAGTTATGCGTAAGGTTGTAGGATTGGAGGCTTACATTACGATAAAGCATATTGAGTATATGAATATTGTAATCATGCTTACGGGTAATTTGGTTGGTATTGCATATCTCACTGAATTATTTATGGCTTGGTATTCAGGGGTAGAGTTTGAACAGTATGCATTTCTAAATAGAGCGACTGGGCCTTATTGGTGGGCTTACTGGATTATGATGACATGCAATGTAATTTCTCCACAATTGATGTGGTTCAAGAAATTGAGAACAAATATTGTATTTACGTTTATTTTAGCATTATTTGTAAATATTGGTATGTGGTTTGAACGTTTTGTAATTATTGTTACTTCTATACATCGTGATTACTTACCATCTAGTTGGACTATGTTCTCACCAACTTTTGTAGATATAGGTATTTTTGTTGGGTCTATCGGATTCTTCTTTGTATTATTCCTATTATATTCAAGAACATTCCCAGTAATAGCTCAAGCTGAATTAAAAACAATAGTAAAATCTTCTAGCGAACAATATAAAAAGTAAAGACATGCGAAAAAAAGTTATTTACGGAATATTTGATGATGAAGAAGTTCTTTTAAATAGTATTAAAGAAGTGAGATTACATGACATTTCAATTAAAGAAGTTTATACGCCATTTCCTGTTCATGGATTGGATCACGCCCTAGGTTTGCAAAGAACAAGGCTGGCAATAGCTGCTTTTATTTATGGCGCTATTGGTTGTGCTCTAGCAATATGGATGACATACTACATAATGATATTAGATTGGCCACAAAATATTGGGGGTAAGCCCAGCTTTGCGTATTATTTAAGTATGCCCGCGTTTGTTCCAGTAATTTTTGAAATGACTGTATTATTTTCAGCTCATCTAATGGTTATTACTTATCTGTTTAAATGTAGATTATATCCTGGTAGAGACTCTGTGAGCCCTGATCCAAGAACAACCGACGACAAGTTTTTAATGGAAATTGAGTATGAAGATGAACATAAAATTAGTAAGCTTTTGAAGCAAACTGGAGCTAGTGAAATTAATTTTAAAGAAACTGCTTAAATATGAAAAAAGCACACAATAAAATTTTTCTAATTACATTATATTTAATAGTATTTTCTATTTTGACTTCATGTTCTAATAATGAAGACAACAAGACAGGTTATGAGTTTATGCCAGATATGTACCGTTCACCATCATTAGAAATCTATTCTTCAAATACTTTTTTCAAGGATAGCCTTAATGCACGACAGCCTGTAATAGGCACTATACCTAGAGGTTTTGTTACTTTTGATTACAATAACACTTTAGAAGATTATCTTTTAGCTGGAAAAGAATTGAAAAACCCATTTGATAATTCCGAAGAGAATATTGAAAAAGGTAAAAAATTATATCAAATGTTTTGTTCTCATTGCCATGGCAAAAATGGTGATGGTAAAGGAAGCATAACTCATCCAGTATATGGAGCAATACCCTCTTATGCTGATGATTTATTGATTAGAAGAACTGGTGGAAATATGAATTCTCTCTCAGATGGTAATATTTATCATGCTATCTATTACGGATTAAATGCTATGGGGCCTCATAATTCTCAGTTGAACGATACTGAAAGATGGCTTATAACCATGTATGTTAAAGAATTACAAAATGGAAACTAATACAACAAAGATTAAAATAACTGTTATATGTACACAGTAACTAAAAATACAAGATTAATATCTTACGCTTTAATGCTAGTGGGTTTATTAGCCACTGTCTTTGGTTTTGTTAACGATGCTCATAGAGCATGGCCTAGTTTAATGGTTAATAATTACTTTTTCTTAGCTATATCTGCATTCTCTATATTCTTTATTGCTCTTCAGTATGTCTCTGAGGCGGCATGGGCTACTCCTTTTAAGCGTGTAGCTGAAGGTATAACTTCTTATTTTTTAGTAGGTGGAATTATTATGTTATTCATAATTATTGCTGGAAAATTGCATTGGAACCACATATGGCATTGGATGGCAGATGGTATTATGGATCCTAATGATGAGCACTATGATGCTATTATTGCAGGAAAAGAAGCTTATTTAAATTTTCCTTTTTTCATTATACGTGCTGCTGCTTACATATTTGGATGGTGGTATGCTGCTAAGAGATTAATTGCTCTTTCTAGGAAAGAAGATAATGAAGGTGGATTGAGTAGCTATAAAGCTAGTATTACATTGTCAGCAATTTTTATTGTATTTTTTGGTTACACATCATCCATGATGGCTTGGGACTGGATTATGTCAATAGACACCCACTGGTTCAGCACTCTATTTGGCTGGTTTGTATTTTCATCAATGGGTGTGACAGGCTTCACAATGATTGCTATGGTTTCCATAGTGCTAAAGCGTAAAGGTTATTTGGAGCAAATTAATGAAAATCATATTCACGATTTAGGAAAATGGATTTTTGCATTTAGTATATTATGGACATATATGTGGTTTTCTCAGTTTATGCTGATATGGTATTCTAATATTCCTGAAGAGGTAACTTATTATATGGCACGTTGGGATAATTATAATGCTTTATTTTGGATAACATCTTTTATAAATTTTATATTCCCACTATTAATTTTAATGAGTCGAGATAGTAAAAGAAATTTTAATTACATAATGATTGTTGGTGTTATAGTTTTAATAGGACATTGGTGTAATGTGTTTTTGATGATTGAGCCTGGAGTAATGAAAGATCACTGGCATATTGGGTTTACTGAAATTGGTATGTTTTCTGGATTTTTAGGGCTATTCCTGTTTATTATAAATAAGGCATTAACCAAAGCGCCACTATTTGTAAAAAATCACCCTTTTGCTGATGAAAGTATTCATCATCACATATAGATATATTATTATAAAAAAACAAATAAGCGAAAATGACTACTTTTTTAAGCTTCTTAATCATAGCCTTAACAGTAATTGGACTAGTTCAAGTAGTTCGTATAATAGAGTTAGCTACTAAATTAAAAGGTCCACAAGACAAGATAATTACTGATCAAGACAATCGCTACAATGCGCTGGCGATGTTGTTAGTAGGTTTAGGATTTACGATATTTGTTGCCTATTCTTTTAAGTTATGGGGACACTTGATATTACCTGATCCAGTAAGTATACATGGTGAAGGAATAAAACTATTATGGGATACCTCCATGGCTCTAATTCTTGTTACCTTTTTCATCACACAGACTTTGTTATTTGTATTTACCTATAAATACAGAGGTAGAGAAGGTAATACAGCTCTTTTCCAAACTCACAATAATAAATTAGAGTTACTATGGACATCCGTTCCGGCTGTTGTTCTAACAGGTTTAATATTGTTTGGATTAAGTACTTGGAATAAAACTATGGTTCCTGATACTACTAATGCTAAAATTGTTGAGGTATATGCTCAACAATTTAACTGGACAGCTCGATATGCTGGAGATGATAATCTATTAGGTAGAGCTCATTACACCTTGATTGGCGGAGTGAACACTTTGGGTGTTGACATTAATGATTCAACTTCATTTGATGATAAGATTGTTAGAGAAATTCATCTCCCTGTTGACCAGCAAGTGTTAATGAAGTTTAGATCTCAAGATGTTATTCATTCGGCTTACTTACCTCATTTTAATGTTCAGATGAATTGTGTGCCAGGAATGAATACTCAATTCGCTTTTACGCCAACAAAGACGACTAAAGATATGAGAGAAGACCCCGAAATGATTGAGCGTATGAAATTTATTAATGAAGCAAGAGCAAAACGAGGTGAATCACCAGTTGAATTTGATTATGTTCTTCTATGTAACAAAATATGTGGTTCTGCACACTACAATATGCAGATTAAAGTAATTATTGAAACTCAAGAAGAATATGACGTTTGGCTTAAAGAACAAGAAACTTTTAAGACACTAGTGAGTGTTAACTAAAAATATAGATTAAGAAGAATATATTATGTCAGATAATCAAGAACACCACCACGAAGAAACATTCATTTCCAAGTACGTTTTTAGTACTGACCATAAGATGATTGCTAAGCAATTTCTTATTACTGCTATGGTAATGGGTGTCATTGCGATTTTAATGTCGGTATTTTTCAGAATGCAATTAGCATGGCCCGCTGAAGGTTACCCTATACTTGAAACATTTTTAGGTAAGTGGGCTCCAGATGGGGTAATGGATCCAAATATCTATTTAGCGCTAGTAACTATTCATGGAACAATCATGGTGTTCTTTGTATTGACTGGTGGACTTAGTGGTACATTTTTTAACCTACTTATTCCACTTCAAATTGGAGCAAGAGACATGGCATCAGGATTCCTTAATATGTTATCCTATTGGTTCTTCTTTGTATCTTCAGTAGTTATGGTCATATCTTTATTCGTGACCTCTGGACCCGCCGCTGCTGGTTGGACTATTTATCCGCCATTAAGTGCCTTACCACAAGCAATGCCTGGTTCTGGATTAGGAATGACCCTTTGGTTAGTAAGTATGTCTTTATTTATTGTCTCAGCACTATTAGGTGGATTAAACTATATTGTTACAATACTTAACTTAAGAACCAAAGGAATGTCAATGACTAGACTTCCTCTAACAATGTGGGCGTTTTTAGTTACGGCTATTTTAGGCGTATTATCGTTTCCAGTATTATTATCAGCATCCTTATTGTTGATTTTTGATAGAGGATTTGGTACAGCTTTTTACTTATCAGAAATCATGATTCAAGGTGAAATGTTGACACAAACAGGTGGTTCTCCGGTGTTATTCCAACACTTGTTCTGGTTTTTAGGACACCCAGAGGTATATATTGTATTACTACCTGCATTAGGTATTACATCTGAGGTTGTATCGACTAGTTCTCGTAAGCCTATATTTGGATATAGAGCGATGGTTGGTTCTATCTTAGCTATTGGTTTCCTATCCTTTATAGTATGGGGTCACCATATGTTTATGACGGGAATGAACCCTTTTTTAGGTTCTGTATTTACATTTACAACTCTTTTAATTGCTATTCCATCGGCAGTAAAAGTATTTAATTACCTTACTACTCTTTGGAAAGGAAACATACAATTTACCCCTTCAATGCTATTCTCAATAGGTTTAGTTTCTACCTTTATTTCAGGTGGGCTAACAGGACTTATCTTAGGGGATAGCGCATTAGATATTAATGTACATGACACCTACTTTGTAGTGGCTCACTTCCATATTGTAATGGGGCTGTCTGCTATCTTCGGGATGTTTGCTGGAGTCTATCATTGGTTCCCAAAAATGTACGGGAAGATGATGAATAAAAACTTAGGTTATGTTCACTTTTGGCTAACCTTTATTTCTGCCTATGGTGTATTCTATCCTATGCATTTTGTAGGATTGGCTGGTGTGCCAAGACGTTACTATTCTAACACTGCCTTCCCTATGTTTGACGGCCTTGTAGAAATCAATGAGCTAATAACAGTCTTTGCTATTTTAGGAGCTGTTGCTCAGGTATTTTTCTTCTTCAATTTCTTCTATAGTATTTACAGAGGAAAAGATGCTCCACAAAATCCATGGCGTTCGAATACATTAGAGTGGACAACGCCTACACACGACAGAATACATGGGAACTGGCCAGGCGAAATACCAAGCGTTCACCGTTGGGCATACGACTACAGTAAGCCAGGTGCTGATGAAGATTTTATATCTCAAATAGTGCCGCTTAAAGATGGTGAAGAAGAACACTAACATACTTTTAAACTAAAAGTATTTAGCCTCTACTCAGTATGTGGCTTTGTTTGATTTTTAGCCTAATTGTAACTGTATAAATATAAGAGTATATATATGAAGCTGACTTTACTTTTACTGATATATAATCTAATAAAATGATTTTATACTAGCGTAGAGCCAAATACATATCCGATCACATACCTTTTAATAGTATTTATTAGTTATTGTTATCATATATATTTTTTGAAGGTCAGTTTTCACGAGTTAAATGGCCTAAATTTGACATCTAAGTCGAGGTATAAATAATAGCTATCTAAAGCTATTTCGTTTGCTTCTATTTTAGTTTATATTTGTTCTGAATGAACGATAATTTAAATCCAGAAAGAGAATCCCTTTCTAAGGTTGATTTAGAGCTTGACAAGGCATTACGTCCCAAGCAGTTTAATGATTTTAGTGGTCAGCCTAAAGTGGTTGAAAACCTAAAAGTGTTTGTTAGTGCTGCAAAATTGAGAGACGAAGCACTTGACCACGTGTTGCTACATGGTCCTCCAGGATTAGGAAAAACCACTTTATCAAATATTATTGCAAATGAAATGGGCGTTGGAATCAAAATCAGTTCTGGACCTGTATTAGATAAACCGGGGGACCTCGCAGGTTTATTGACAAACCTTGAAGAAGGTGATATTTTATTCATAGATGAGATACACCGTTTGAGTCCTATTGTGGAAGAATATTTATACTCAGCTATGGAAGACTTTAAGATTGATATTATGATTGAGTCTGGGCCAAATGCAAGAGCAGTTCAAATTGAACTTAATCCCTTTACATTAATTGGCGCTACAACACGCTCAGGTTTACTTACTGCGCCTCTAAGAGCACGATTTGGCATCAACTCACGACTGGAGTATTATAAGATTGAAACGCTTTCAGATATCGTTAATCGTTCTTCTAGTATTTTAGATATTTCCATTTCAAAATCGGCATCCGACGAAATTGCCGGACGTAGTAGAGGGACACCGCGTATTGCCAACTCTTTGCTGCGTCGAGTAAGAGATTTTGCCCAAGTCAAAGGTGATGGAACTATTACCCTTCAAATCACTCATGTAGCTTTAGATGCTTTAAACGTAGATGCTCACGGCCTCGATGAAATGGATAACCGTATTCTATTGGCAATTATCGATAAGTTTAAAGGCGGACCAGTTGGCTTAACTACCATTGCTACAGCCGTTGGTGAACAAAGCGGAACTATTGAAGAGGTGTATGAACCCTTTTTAATTCAAGAAGGCTATCTCATGCGTACACCCAGAGGAAGACAAGCTACTGAAAAAGCCTATCAACATTTAGGTTTTAATCCATCTTCACAAATTGGTGGTCTCTTCGAATAAATCCTACAAAAAGATAATTTCTGATGAAGCACTACGCTTAGGATTTTCGCATTGTGGCTTTTCCAAAGCAGACTTTTTAGAAGAAGAAGCCCCTCGTTTAGAAAAATGGTTAAATGACAATCATCACGGTGAAATGTCTTTTATGGCAAATCATTTTGATAAACGTCTAGACCCTAGGTTGTTGGTTGAGAATGCCAAAACTGTCGTTTCATTATTACTAAACTATTATACTGATGAACATCAAAATTCAGACGCACCAAAACTATCTAAGTATGCTTATGGCGAAGATTATCATTTTGTAATAAAGGATAAACTCAAAAGTTTACTCGCCTTTATTCAAGATGAAATAGGAGAGGTTAATGGTCGTGTATTTGTGGATAGTGCACCCGTAATGGATAAAGCATGGGCAGTCAAAGGAGGCTTAGGGTGGATGGGTAAAAACACTAATATCATAAATAAATCTAGAGGCTCATTCTTCTTTATTGCAGAGTTGATAATTGATTTAGAGCTTGAGCCAGATAAGCCTGTACTAGATCATTGTGGCGTGTGTACCGCTTGTATAGATGCTTGTCCAACACAAGCCATTGTAGCACCTTATCAGATTGATGGGAGTAAGTGTATTTCCTATTTCACTATAGAGCTAAAGGATTCTATTCCCAATGTTATGAAGGGTAAAATGGACGACTGGATGTTTGGTTGTGATGTTTGCCAAGATGTGTGCCCTTGGAATAGATTTTCCATTCAGCACAATGAAGAACGCTTTAGTCCTCATCCAGATTTATTAGATATGACTAAAGACGATTGGAATGAAATAAATGAGCTTACCTTCAGTAAAATCTTTAAAAAATCAGCTGTAAAGCGAACAAAATTTTCAGGTTTGAAGCGAAATCTAGATTTTCTTAAATAGCACTTTCAAAAACCTCAATAATTACGCTTCTGTAGTTTGAAAATGTCGTTAGACACCAGATTTTCAATAATAGAAGTTCGTGCTTATTTAAAAGACCAGCAGATTTTCGTAATTCTTTCTTAAATAATTCCTTGTCAAAAGAAACTTTTTGGAGTATAGTTTGGCAGAACTTGAGCATAATAAATCGTATTTTTTACAAAACGTAGAGTATACTCTATTTATTGCCCCACTGATAGGAATCTAATTCGAGACCACATAGAGAAATCACTCTATCTACTACTGTAGCGGCTAGTTCTTCAAATGTATTAGGGTTGCTGTAAAAAGAAGGTGTAGCAGGACAAATTATACCGCCGGCCTCAGTAATAGTCTTCATATTATTGATGTGAATAAGATTCAAAGGTGTATCACGTGCTACTAAAATCAGTTTTCTTCTTTCCTTTAAAATAACGTCAGCCGACCTAGTAGTTAAATCATTAGAAATGCCCTGAGCTATTCGCCCTAAAGTACCCATGGAACATGGGCAAATAATCATTGTTTCAAACCTTGCAGAACCAGATGCAAAGGGAGCGGTAAAATCTTGTGGAAAATAAAATTTGAAAGGCAAATCCTTATAGTCAGTATTACCAAGTTCTGTCTTCCATACATACTTAGCATTATCAGACATAAGCACTCCAACTTCATCAATTTGATCAGAGAGTTGTTGTAGCTTATCAAACAACACTTTAGCGTAGATAGCACCACTGGCACCACTTACTGAAACTACTATTTTTTGTCTCTTACTCATTCAGAGTACAAATATCGGAAAGAAAAACTTAATATGGAATTATATTTTCCTTTGTTTAGCCCATAAGTAGCTCCTCCTGGATGGTCTTGTATAGGTGTGAATGGCAATGAATTGGTGATTTCCCAAAACATAAAAAGTCTTGGCTTTAGCTTAATCCCTGCAGCTAATTTTGCTCCAATATCGAATTTATAGTAATCACTTTTTGTGACGTCTTCATAGCCAAAAATATCATAGGTTTTACCGTCTAACAGTACGGAAAATAGTAAACCACCTTCATAAATAAATCCTTTTGAAGATTTTTGAACACACCAAGATGTTTCAATGTATGATAAGTCAATTCGGAAATTACTGTTAAGATCATTACTCCCTTTATCAATATAATACATAGCCAATTCTCCTCTAGTGGCTAAGTTTATGGGATGGTTTACAAAGGAACCCAATTTTACACCTACTTTATTGAAGCCTCCTAATTGGTCACCAGAAACTTGTGAAGTGATAATACCTCCTATGGCACCAGCCTTGAAATTCTGCGCCGATAGTATTCCAGAACTAAGTAGGAAAATGAATATAAAGTTTAATCGAATCATCTAAAGCTTACGCCAATACCAGCTGAAGTTATAGGGTAGTCTGAAAATATTTGGTTGGCATAGACTGTAAATATAGCAAATTGAAGCCTAACCCCTGCCGCTGCTTGAAAAACTGATTGGGATTCAAACTGCATGTCTAGAGGGACATTAAATTCGATGACATTAGTACTTCCAAGTTGAAAATTGGTATTAGAACTGAATGAAGTTTTCACAGAGTTATAACCCATACTTCCAAAGGCAGTAATGAATGCGAATTTCTTAGATAATATAAGGTTATATGTAGCGGTATTAATATCTAAACTCACATCCTGCTTTACACTTTGGCTTTCGACTTCAAAAGACGTTTTGAACCTGCTCAATGCTGCTTGAAATGATAGGTCAAAAGGTAATTTATTTACAATTGGTATCCATTGAAGGAGATCGTGCTTTACACCTGCTCCGTATAATTCGATAGAACCTTCACCAATGAAACCGATATCGTAATCATATGCTGGTATATACCTTAAATTAAGTTCAGTACCTTTGAAAAGACCAACGCCTGCATTTAGGGTTAATATGGGGATAGATTTTAAAGAGAAATTTTGTTCAGGCATGGTAAATGTGCTCGAAAAATTACTTTCTGTATAGTCAATCTCCGCACCTGTCCCTTCACCAAGAATCGTAGGTGTAGAATTATCACTACTACTAAAGTTAGCAATATCATTTGGGTTAAATGATTTTTGCTCATCTGAAAGGGTAATCATGTTTATTGTAAGGCTCACATCAAAACCAGCTAGTTTATGAGGTTTAGCAGTATTGTACCAGCCACTATTTAGTCCTGCTCCTATACTATTTGAGAACGGGGAAAAATAGGCCGATAAGAACGCCTCTGCATCATCGCTATTAACGATGTTGTTTTGTTGAGCACTAGATGTAAGAAATACAAATGCAAAAATTAAGGTAAAGACGTTTTTCATACTCTAATTTCTTTAATCAGTTAGATGAATCTTTTCGGCTTGCAATACTTCTTTATTGCTATCATTGTATACGTAAGCCACAACATTACAGTTACTTCTTACCCAATTATTATCTAAACTATAATCAAATTCGAACGAGAAATATTCGTTAGTCAAAGTAATATCAGTACCCCAAGTACCATTAACATTAGTTCTTAGGACATGGTTATGCTCGTAATCTTCCACTAAATCTACACCGTCAATTTGGTAATCAATAATTTTATCTTCGGTGATACAAACTACTAATTTTAAGTTCCCGTTTATAGCACTCAAACTTTTAGCCTGTACTGTAATTTGATTATTACTTGCAGAAAGTAATAATCCTACTGATGGCGTTTGATTTAGGACATCAGTGACCATGCTTGCCCACTCTGTATAATCTATAAGTACATTTTCAGGATATCCTTTTCTATTTATCATTCCGGTAGGAAAACTCTCTGGGCCAAAAAAAGTAGCTAATTCGTCTCCAGCAGTTGTTCTAAAATCGGTAGTAAATACTCCAGATGGTACGGCGAAAAAACCAGAGTGTACGCCGATACCTACAATTTTACCTTCAAATAAATTTTCAATAGTATGTAACTCAGAAGAAGCTAAGGGGCAGTTTGTACACTTGTAGCCAGTAAAGTCTTCAATGAGTACTTTTTGAACAATACTAGTTGTATCGATTCCACCGCCACCATTATTATTTTCTTGAAGAAAATCGGTTTTTTCAATTTTATCGCAAGAACTAAAAAATGTAATCAATACGATTAGATATGTAGTAGTAATTTTCATGTTTTAAAAGCTTGAAGTGATACTTAAAGAGAATCCGTTGGATGATGGTACGTTTTTACAAACCCCTCCTACACAAAATACACCTTCACGTTTTTTACCATATCCTAATTCAAATCTATTCGTTCCTTTTGAGTAACCACAACTTATGTTGAGGTAATGAACAGCTTCATGCGACACGCCATCGTGGTCCGTATAGCCGCCATTGTATTGGTCTATAAAGGCAAAAAACCAGTGTGGGGAAAAAGTATATTCAACTAAGCCCATTACCCAATCACCTTGGTCATAGTCATATTCTTGACTGTCATCAATAGATAAATATTGAAACTCTGTTCTAACTGTGTGTTTTGGCTTTATTTTATAATTCACATCAATAATACCTATTCTTGCGTGAATATCTTTTCCATAGTTTTTGCCTTGAATAACATCTTTGTTGTATATGATATTAAGGTAGTTTGCCATAACCTTTACCTTTTTGCTGATTTTCTTTTTGATGTCAAAATTGAAGTCTCTAAAATATAACTCCTCACTAATAACACTAAAGAACATAGGGGTATGGCTTTCTGTTTCAGTCAGTACAGATGAACCTCCATTTAGACCATTTATTCTGGAATAGTTAAGGCCTAATTGTGTGCCGTATTTACCTCCTATTGGGCTTTTCTTTTTAAAGGTATAATTTACTTGTCCTTGAAAGCCTAATTCGCCTAATGGTTGGGTCGCAAAAGGGTAAAAGGCAGCCAAGGTATAGACGTGTTGCTTGCTTATTGCGGGAACATAGTTTAAGGTCAGTTCTTTTCCGGTTCCTCCTCTTTTTGAGCGATAATCCATATTGTCTACTCTATGTGCCTCAAAAATAATACCCAAGCCTCTTTCAGAGTATGTTAAATTTGCCATTAATGCGTTGCCCGGAGCATAGTTGTTGTAGGTTACACCACCAGCAGGGTCATTAAATTTATAAGCGTATTCTGAGTTAAAGGAAAACTTTCCTCTATTTACAGTTGTTCTTAATGCATATGTAGCAACATTTTCTGGAAGGTTATAAACAGGGTTATTGTCTTCTTGAAAACGACTTACAAAACTACCTCCAACAATAGCGTTTGTTTTGCTATTTTCTAAGGAAAGAGCATCATTAATATTTAATTCACCATCAATTCCTCGAATAATACCAGGACCGTATTCCCAAAACAAACGCTGTTTAGCCACAAAACCTTTAAGAGATAAACCTTTAGCTGGAGCAGATTTTAAGCGAACTCCATCCATAGTATTATCGATTCCTAAGCTTTTTTCTTCATAACTTCTGAAGATAAGTCCATTGCCAAACTGCTCATAGAAATTACCAACGGTAATGTCTAATCCATATACATTATACTGCGCAAATCGGTAAGGAATACCATTTCCATTGAATCTAGAATCAAAGTCTTGTAAGGCATTTAGATAGCTTTCGTAACGAATACCTGCAGTAAAGTTCCCTTTATTGAATATGATATTTGAATAACCATTTATCAGCATAAATTCATCTACTTTTGATGCGTTTATTGTAGGGTCTTCTGTGTATGTTTGTGCATTAAAGTTAAAATCCCCTTGAATAGTTCCAGGAGAATTTTCTTGGCCGAACACTACAAACGGTAAAAGTATTAACAAGAGGAGATTTAATTTTTTCATTGTCTATTTTGAAAGTGCTTCTATTTGCTCATATAGTTCGTATTCATCACCATCTTTGTAGCCAGTGTGTTGCCAAACAATTTCTTTCTTAGAATTAAGTAAGAAAGTGTGCGGAACACCTCCTACACCCATAGCTCTTTTGAAGTCTCCGTTTGGATCACAGTAGACTTCGTATTCCCACATTTCTGAATTAACTTTAGGCTTAACTTTTGAAATATTTCTTGCATCATCTATAGAAATAGCAATAATTTTTACGCCTGTCTCATCTTGCCAATCTTCGTACACTTCAGCAATGGTAGATAATTCTTTGACACAAGGTTTACACCAAGTCGCCCAAAAACTGATAATAATAGGGTTGCCGTCATTATCAAATTCTGATGAGTTGATTATGGAGTTCTCTAAAGTTTTCAAATCAACTTTTGGTATTGTTCTGTTTTGCGAATAGGCTACAAAATTGATACTGATTAAAGCGGAAATTAAAAGGAATTTTTTCATAGTATTATATTTTTTAAGCATTAAAAAAGGTCAGCAATTAGTTTTAGCTAATCTACTGACCTTTTTTGTTTTTAGCAAATTAACTCTTACTTGCTAACAGTAATTTTTACTGTATTGATTTCACCGTTTATTGATAAATGAGCAAAATAAATACCGTTAGTCATTTTATCAACGTTAATATCTATATTATTGTTGCCAGTTTGAAGTGAATAAGCATTTGACAAAACAATTTCACCTAATACGTTTAGAATATCTAATTTTACATTTGATGGTTTTATTAGATTAAAAGATAATTTTGCATCAGATTGAATTGGGTTAGGAAATACAGAAAAAGTAATATTTGACTCTTCGTGTATGCTAGATGGGTTTGCTGCTTGAGTATTTTCAAAAGCTGCATCGTCAGAAGCTTCAAAATCAGCTACAGTCATTTGAGCTATTGAGGTGCCATAATTATCCTTGATTGTCCAGTTCCCATTAGTACCTCCCCACTGCGATGCATCTAAACCATCACCATAATAATCGCCAATGAAAAAAGTGTGACAATTCTCTGAAGGTAAGTTAACAGTCCATTCATAAGATTCGTTATTTTCAAGTGGATTAGTTGGATCTGCAGCTGGATTTTCTTGTCCAGTATCATAGTTACCAGCTACATTTTCGTTCCCTTCACTCCAAATCACTTCTCCATTTTCATCAGTAATTTGTAAATATATTTCACTAGCATAATTATCTGTAAGTAAAACTACAGTAACCTCAGCTTCGGTTTCACCTGAACCAAAACTGTATGATTCTGTTAATGAATTATCAGAACTATTTACATCGTTTGAAGTAATCATAATTTCGATAGTTTCAGTATCAATAGTCAAATTACCAAAATCTATTGTTGTTGTTTCAAAAACATTTAAAGAACCATTAAATGATTCAGATGCAATTGATTGACCGTTAGCTATGACTTCCACAGTAAAAGTGGTTAAAAGTTCTGTACCCATATTTTGAACTATGACAGATAAATTACCACTAGCACTTGCTTCACAGCCAGAAGGTTGAATTGTTGATTCAAGGTTTAACAATGCAGCATTTGTACCCTCATATGCTTCCAAGCAATTATCTAAGTTGCTGTAATGATTTGCAGCCGAAGCCTGACCAGATTCAGTTAGAGTTCTATTTGGGCAAATAGTATAAATTATTGGCCAATAAGGAAGAGCATATAAATTAGCTATATTGTTGTCGTTAATAATTGGGAAATGTACTTCTTCACCATCTGGCTCTAGCCAGTTTCCTAAGGCGCTGTTTTCTAATTCACTTTCCGCTGTGCCTGCATCGCCTTCGAACCAAAGAATCATAACATCATCAGTAGTATTAGCACTTACTCCTGGTTCTCCTGCTGGACCGTGTGCAGCCCAAATTTCTTCAAAAGTTCCGCCAGAGTGATAATTCCAACATGGACCGCACCAAGTTGCACTAATATCCAAGATTACTGTATATCCCTGATCAAGGTAATCATAAAGTCTATGTTCGTTTCCATTCATATCTGTGGTAGTGAAATCAGGAGCAATGGAG